>Ga0325403_1000023_pt1 | contig 67486 bp, 31 predicted proteins | sample PopdelMetagenome_19_FD_205665 | JGI IMG/M metagenome (GOLD analysis project Ga0325403, IMG submission 205665) | Populus deltoides microbial communities from Bellville, Georgia, United States - Xylem-PdKOR-R4 | ecosystem: Host-associated > Plants > Phyllosphere > Stem > Wood/Secondary xylem... | reverse complement strand
AAAAAAAAAAGGATAAACAAACAAAATAACTATTGATTTTGTGAGATTTATTTTTTAGAGAACTAATTGAAGACCTTACCTCATTTTTGATATTGTGATTGTAATTTTAAAAAAATAGTTTTAAAAAATTTATTTTTGTTGTGATTGATTGGATTAAAATATATGTTTAGTTAAAATTACAATTAAAGTTATTATTATATAAAAAATAATTAAAAGGTGGCGTTAAAACTGTTAATAATAAAATAACTAAAAAAAATATAGTTTTGTAGTTTTGAATTATGTTATTGTACACTGAATTATTAATAAGTTATTAATACAACAATGCAACATTAAAATTAATTATATTTTTATTGTTTCATTAATTACCTTTTTGTTAAAGATTTTGCTAAAGTAAAGTAAATTATTTATTAAGAGCTCATTCTGGCATGTCGCACGTGTATTGTCAATGGTCCTCTCTTTTTTGTTTTGTCGGCAAAGACAAATTGAAAGAAAGGTAAAGGTTAAGGTTATTTTGGTCTCACTGTATTTTCAACGGTTTTTTCTCTGTTTTGATAAAAAAAAAAAAGCTTGCAAAGATAAATTAATAACTGTGATCAAACATTAGAAAAAGCAGGTTAAAAAGTTGCTTCGCAATAACTGAGGTCATACCTCAATTATTTGTGGGACCTACTATTTAAACCACAACTTCTTACAACTAACCAAACTCTATATATTTTTATAGCTAAAAAAATAAAAATAAAAATAAACGCAAACTCATTTTCAAACGGCTTGTATGTTTTTGGTACTGTGATTTTTTTTATAGTTATAGTTTAAAAAAAGTTATTTTATAAAGTTTATTTTTGATTGAGGTTGGTTTGATATTTATATATATTTAGTTAAAACTGTGGTTGAAATTGAGATTAAACAAAAAGTAATTTAATGTGTTTGGTTAAGAATGCTTTTAAAATTGAGGTTATAAAATAATTTTAAAAAATATATATTAATGTTGATGGTTTTTAATTTAAATATTGTAGATTTAACTATTACTATTACATCATCAAATAAATAATACTTTATATAAAATATTTTTTATTGTTCAATTAAACAATCTACAATTCCATCACGTATGAAATACATCTGACAAGGACTATAATTTTCTTTGTTTCTTAAACACACAATAACATCAGGTAAAATATAATTAGGAATAAAATTGGCATTGCGATCAAATTCTGCAAATGCTATATCATCAAGCGATCTCCGTCTAATTTATGTAGTATCATTGAATAATATTAAACACTAATTTTTCGGATAAAACACAATAAAAAATAAAAAATAATTTTTTTTACTAGCTCTGACCCGGTTCAATGCATTTAGCTTTAGACCGGACCGGAACAGTAGAGATATGCTTCCTTGTTCACGTGAACAGTAGACATTGCACTGCTTTCAATGATCCTGTGTTTTCAACGCATATATTGATGGGACCCATAAACAATGAATTGAGTTTTATTAATTACCAAATATTAATGGTTTGTTTTAGAAGCAGAAGCAACCATGGAAACAAACGCGATCACTTGAAAGGGAGTTACGGTCGAATAAGCTTGGCTTGAGTAGGCTGATTGCACAAGGGAAAACTAAACTTCACCACTTCATTCAAGTCAACATTTTCAATCCTTTCGTTTATAAACTTGAAAAATCAGAAAAAAAAGAGAGGGAAAATGACAACACAAATATAAAGCGAATTCAGTAGAACAAAGCTAGTTTAATAATGGTTGCATTACCGCACAAGCAAGAAGTTCACAGTGGAGGAAAAAGCACTACAATTTTGTGGGTCAAAACCACCACCTACAGACTCGAGCATCGATCTCATACATGTTAAAATAAACACTGGTGTATAGAAAAAAATCCTGCAAATCATGGGCACAAGATCATTATAATGAAAAAAAAATGTAATAATATACAAGGTTGATAAGAAGATGATAATTAATAGACCTTTTAAATACAATAAATTAACTGCAGAAGTTAATGGCATCATAAAGCTAATTACCTTCTGAAATATAACGTATTTTTACTCAACTCTTTTAATTACCTTCTTAAATGTAACTCATTTTTAGTCAACTTTTTAATAGTACTAGAAAAAGAGGGGATATTTTTTTTTATATATTTATTAACATGGGTATTTGGATCAGTTTGCACGCACCTCGACTAATCTCACGGGTCCTAAAGTTAACGATCATGTACGCCTCCAGCAGCTATCATATTAACAACTGCAAGGCTCAAACCTGAGATCACAAGAGAAACAAATCTCTTAATTCTAATATTTTATAGTTCAACTACCTAAGATGGTTAAAAAACAGGATTTCTTAATTCTATTTTTAGAGGGATGTATAGGGGCAAAATTATATCTTTATTGATACTCGACCACTAAATTCCTTCTGATATGATGGAAGTGGGTAGGTGCGGAAGTTTTTCACCATAAATAAATATTTTGTTCACAAGAAAAATAAAATTATAGAGAAAAATGAATGTATTTTTATTCCCCTTCTCCATAACATAGCTATAAACATATTTATAGTTTTAATCTTTCATCAAACTTATTTCTTAGAGTGCTTATTAATTAGTATATGGTATTCTCAAACCATAATTGTTGTTATGTCGTTCGGACCTTAATTATAACAGGTATTTGGGAATAAAAATTGATTTTCCTTAAATTCTTTTATATTCAAAATAATAAAAAATAATAAAACTTGAAAAGCCCCTTATAATCCCTCCCAATTACTTTTCTATCGGAGAATTCTTGTCTTTTCTCCTCTTCCTTTTCTTCACCATCACAAATGACATTCGCTTTTCTCACTGTAACCAACACAAAAAAACCCTACAAATTTAACAACTCAATATTTCAATTTCATAAAGTATTAAGTTTTGTTAAGGAAATAATCAAAGTAAATATTCTTCATTATTTTCTAATTAATAAAAAAAAGAGATCAATGAATTAAATAACTCAAGACAGTTAATAAATTAATTATTTCAATCATCCAATCAAATCAAAGGAGATGAAAAAGCCTTTTCTATAATATGTTTTATTCTATTTCTTTTGTATCTTGTTGGGCGACTATATAAATTCTATATGAGATGATTGTAAACATATAATAGAATTACCAGATAATATCTTTCTCTTTTATTATAAATTTTTTTTTCATATCTTCAATGATCTTATTTTGAATTAAATATTTTATTTATTATTATTTTTCAATGATACATCAACTTGTGATAAGGAGATAATAAACCTCAATATAACATGGATTATCAAATGACATCCAAAGAATAATAATAATAAAAAAAAATAAAAGTGTAAGATGACAAAGCCCTACAAGAGAATTGAGATCTTGCATCAATAAAAAAAAAAAAACAAGAGAGACTTAATTAGTGGAAGTTGATAAATTTTCACACAAGAGATAAGTGGTACAAAAGAGACCACCATAAAAATAAAAGAAAGAAGGCATTCTTCCTAAAGAAGGAGATGAAAAAATGGTCAAGAAACCATGATAAAAAGGCATCAGTCTAATGAGGGGTGAGTCAAAATAAAATTAAAAAACCAAATCTTGAAAAAAAATATTTGACTAGAGAAATGTGGCAGCAACAATACGAGGAAAACAATGGCTAAGAATAACCATGTTTAGAAAAATAGAATTGTTGAAAATAAACAAATGAGGTCATAATGGTAATAGAAATGATGCATATCGAACTCATAAAAATTAAAATTATCAAGGGAAATACTCTTGATTATCTTTTTTTCTTTAAATAAAAAGATTAATGAATTGAATAACTCAAGAAAAACAGTAAATTATTATTTCAATCATCCAATCAAAAAAGATGATCAAGAATTTTTTATAATTTAATTTTTTCTATTTCATTATATGTCTTGTTGTATGTCTATATATATATAAACACTACATGAGTTGATTGTAAACATATAATAAAATTATTGAATAATATCTTTCTCTTGTATTCTAAATTTCTTATGAAAAAAAATAATTAGAAAAAGAGAAGAGTATTTGTTTTTATATATAGGTAGATCAATGGAAAGATTGTTGTTACTGCACTGAGTTCATGATTCGAGGATGATCCCTTTCAATAAATATTCTAGTCATCATAGGATAACATAAAAGATGGAGTAATACTAATACTGACTGCATGCGACCATTTTACATACATCAATGTTTTATTGGATATAATAAATCATATGGATAATAATGTCTTTAATGTTACCTAACAAAAGGGGCAAATGCAACTAAGACAATTAAATGTGGAAAGATAAAAACAAAAATATAGATTAAATTTGTTTCTAAAATAATTTTGAAATGATTTTACGCCATTTCAAAACAACGAGGATAAAAAAATATATTATTTTTATCTCAATTATATATTTTTATCTTTTATATTTCGTGACAATAATCAAATACTACTCTAATAATTAATTATATTTTTATGTTTGGTGATGAGTTTTTCAAAATTGTAATATAATAGATTATAATTGTGGTGATCCATTATATTACATCATTATATATATATATAAAGTAATGAACTGTTAAATGATTAAGAGAAATCGTGCATGGATTTAATTATAAAAGTTTTTTTTTATTATAAGATTAAATTGTAATTTTTATAAAATATAGGGACCGGAAAATTTTAAATTAAGGGCCAATTTGTAAATAAAAATATATTATAGGGATTGAACAATTATATTTGAAAATAGCAAGCACTAAAATGAAACTTTATCAAAACCTCCATCACATTATTATATAGAAAAGAAAAAGTTGGGTCCATATTACGACAATTATCCGCTATAGTTTAGAAGTTACTATTTACAATTAATTACCTTGCTGAGTTAAATTAATATAAATGCTGGCAGTCCTCAACACTTTCTAAATCTAATCGACAACGTCTAAATTACCCTTGTTACATGCAGATGGCAAATTTAGCCATGCACACATTTAATTTAATTAGCTTGAGTTTGGCATCTACAGGCACTGCCAGTCATTGAAGAATGGAAGAGACGATCCGGACCAATCCCTCAAAAAAAAAAAAAAAAAAAGAAGAAGAAGAAGGGAGGAGAATCTGATCACCTAGAAAACCCATAGAGGGTATATATATTTATTAAAGGTGGGGAGCAAAATCAACGAAGGGGAATTAAAAATAGCCCTTGATTGAGAAGCATGAAACAGGTTTGGATCAACCCAAGAAAACCTTGTAAGGTAGCAAAAAGGGTTGGTCCACCGAGCATAATCTGATACAAATATGTAATACGTGCAACGTCTGAAACCTGATGTGGGCACTGGAAATACTGTCATTCCAGATCAAAATACTAGTGGGGTTTGGAAATTAAGGCATAGAGAGGGAGACAAAAAGAAAATCCTAAGAGTTTTATGGGCTTGTTTAGAAGAGATGGGGACGAAGGTTGATAGATGTAGCTAGGCCCATGACCCCCTTGAAGGTAAGCAAGCTTGGCAATGATCATTTTTTCAACTGGAGATCATCCATGTCCCTTGTAATCGCGGCAATGCAGCTTGAACTCCTTGCAATCCCGACCATCTTTCGAGCACCTTTAGGACCAAAGGATTTGGCCCTTAATGTGCTTTTCTTTAACATCTCCCTCATGGCCTCAGCTTGAGACAAAACTGGATACGCCCGGACAAACTTGTTGAACGTCGTACAAGCACTCATGTGTGCATTCAAAGCCTCCTCCTTGTGGCCTCCATTTTTCTCCATCTCTTCTTTCACTGCTTCTGTACACAACCCGCATATCCACTTCCCTAGAAACTTGTTCCGAACGCAATCAATATACTCAGGGGTGCACTCTTCACTCATGCCGCAACACTCACATCTTGCATCTTCAACCTCGGATATTGGTGGGAGATTGATATCAATTACTTCTTTAGTTAGTTCAAAAGAAATATCGGATTTTGTTCGATGAAGATTGTCTTTTGAGAGCCTTGGTGGCTCGGGGAAGGCATTTTTCCTGGTGTAAGCGCTAGCAATAGCCTCCCCATGTGGTGCCATATTAATTATGGTACGTGCCTTTTACAGATGGAAAACAACAAATCCCTAATGATGAGAAGTTAATTTGGTTCAAAGCTTCACAAAAACAACTGAAGAAAAGGCACTTCAAACAGGGTTAGAGTGATTGATAATGAAGAAACCTATCCAGACATAAAAGAAGAAATTGGAAGATTATTATCAGCTCTGCGGTGGTATCTATATCGTTCAAGTACAGGCACCATATTTATAATGGTTCACCTCTTTTCTTAGGAATCTCAACAGTGAGTTTATGTGGTTCTTGAAGATTCACATGTCAATTATCATAATCGTGAGTTAATTTATGCTAGATTTTCTCAAGAAAGTATAGAAAGAAAAGACGGTTCACGGCTATATGTGAGGAGCATCATTGTCATTTCATGGGAAAATGAGGATGTTTTGTACTTTCAACTGTCTTTGCCTTGGTAGATTAGGCAGGAGACGCGGGGCTGTTCCTCCACCATTGCTTTCTACGATTGGCTTAAGACGTAGCTGGTGTCAATTTGAGGTATTACATGCAAATACGTGGCATTTTGTAGTATCTTAAAGCTGGTTGAGGGTCCATAGTTGAACCAATAAAAATTACATATTATATACTCTAATTATTAGGTCGAACGTTCTATGTAATAAACAACTACCTCGAAGTTCTGCTTTCGGTCGAACCACTTAACTGGACTGAAGCTTATTTTATGTGAAGGATATTTTGCATAATACACAGCAACCTGAGTTTTTCCATCCTAGAATATAAATTAAAAAATTTTAAAGTCCATTTGATTTGTTTTTTTAGTTAATGAAGTGGGTTTTAATTTGTCATAATGTGATGATCGATGTTAGAAACCTCTTTTAATTCTTCATTCAAAATAGTGATTTTGGGAACTAAAAAGATTAGAAAATGCTAAATAAAAATCGATTGTTCACATGTGGGTATATTCCAGCCATAGATTTATCTTGTCTTTTAATGCAGATGCTGCTGACAGAAACATGAAGAAAAGAGACTCCTGCTTCTACATTGCAGCGCATATATCAACCCGCTGATCTTACAACCAACCAATGATTTCACGAGCATATATATAAATGAACCAGTCTTTTGAGAGGTAGTGAAGTTTACGCATGGCAAGAAAGTTAGTGAAGACAAAATATAAAGTCTTTACAAATTTACAGTTGAAAGAGAGAGAGACAGTAAGGCTTCAAAAGCGAGGGTTTTGTAAGTGGGCTGCTACTTTATCTTCTTAAACAATAACTTTACATGCTGATAGACAGTGATAAGCTGATGGATATGCATGACAGTGGCACCTAGTGGTTTGATTCTTGTCTGTGCAGATGATAATTCTCAAAACAATAAATAAAAATAAGATGGATGGGCCAGTTAATGATCGATAAAATTGAAGTTATTAAGAGATTTTAGTGGCTTTGGTATTTGCTAAAACTTGTGATGCATGCACCGGTCCTGTGATTAGAACACGGGAGCGATGAATAATGATGGAGTTTATTATAAGATAAAAAATATTTTAATTATAGGAAGACGCCTATAATATGTATTTTTTATTTATTTATCCATGTCTCCCATGTTAAAAAGTTACTGTAATTCTCAATATGATTGAATAAAACCAATAAAATAAAATAGGAAAATGAATATAGGTAAAAGTAAAATTAACCTAGGAAAATATTTATTTTTCTAAAAATATCTTATAACAATTTTTTCAGGTAATTCTTGAATTCAAATCTCAGTAAAAAATCGTAATTTACCAGGAACATCCTTTAATGTGTGGTCTTCATACAAGTGTACAACACCTTTATGTGAGTCGGCAAGATTTTTAACAGCAACAATTAACATGAACGAAAACAACATGCTCATTTCTGAACATATCTTTTCCCAGAAAAGATGTCCTCATCCTCTTTTTCACGAGCATACCCTAATTTGCGACTTGACTAGACTATGGTTAGTCAACAAAACACATATCAACTAACTATCATGAAACATTAAGTTTTGATACATGTTCTTTATGAACACTTTCCCTGATGCTTTGACAAAAACATAACAAAAACCAAAAAGAATCTTTGAGTTTTGATACTTAGCTAACGTGGCTAAGAAAGAATTTTTTTTATTTATTACAAGTCAAAACCTATAAAAACACAAACATCATAATTATAAATAAACTCTTAACATATTTAATGTTTATTAAGATGTATCTCACTTGCGAAGATTCTATTACAACTTTTCATATAACTGAATAGAAAAACCATTCTCTTCAAACCAGAAAAAACTAAAAAAAAAAAAAACGTAACAATACATAATAGAAAAATAAATATAAAGAAAAATATTTATTTTCTTTTTAAAAAAAGTCACTACATCATCAGATTAGAAGCGGCGGAATCAATGAACCAAGATTCAGAAACTGATTTTCATTCGTCAGATGCCAGCGGTAGATATGGAAGCTGGCAAGGTTAAAAGTAAAGTGCTCTGAATCTTTTGTGGCTCATCATTGTGTGAAAGGGAAGCGTCATTTGTTGGTAGCCTTTGATTCTATGAGCCCAATGTGTTTGAGGCATGAAAAGCTCGATGTCCTTTTCGGTTGTAATTTCTTTCCAAAGTTGAAAACCAAAAATAAATTGGCCAGACATTTTTAGTGGTTGTTAAAGTTCCTCTTTCTACTATGTGATGGAAGCAATGGCGACCCTGAATGTCGGTCGTCCTAATCAGAGGTGGAACTAGAAACTTAGGATCTAAGGTGGCTGAATTGCTCAAAAAACTTCAAGAGGATTGACATGCTTCAAAGCATATTGGAATCACCCTGTCCATCAGTGAATAAATATCTCTCTTACTCTGACGCATCCTTGCTAGATCTTGGCAGCAAGGAGCCAATCCACTATGATAGAATCATGAAAACGATGCCAAGACAGTCTACGAGGCAATCATCAACTGCACCTTTCACGTTAATGCATGAAATTCACAAACTTGAACACCTTCAGGATCACCTTTGGGAGGAAGCAAATCGAGCTCTGAAAGTTCTACAGAAAGAGGTGGCTTGTCATAGACTAGATAACCAGGATGCAGCTGATTCAACTGCTAAACTGCAAGCAAAAATCAGGGAAATAAGCACTATATAAACCAGTTCCAAAAGAAGTTGAAATTGGAAGTGTCGTAGCTCCTAACAAGAGTGTCAGTGCTGATCTCAATTTTGAGATTAGGGGTGCCATGGCACCTACAACACAGGATCGCCCTTGATCCTAACCTTTGGGTTAGCCCAATAACAAGAAGGAAGGAAGACCGAGCTCGTGCTTGAACCAGTGGTATCAAGTGTGAATCAGTTTATATTTAAGATGTGTTTCTTCACTAAGGAAATCAGAAATGGTTTGCATCAATACTTGGCTGATTCTTACAACTTAAAATGTCAGTACGAAGAATTTTGAATTCTGATAATAGCTTCATAAGAAATTGCATAGCTTGTTTTGTTTTCGGCCTCAAAGGTTGTGACTGGAACATTGACAGTAGTAATTATATCTTGTTATGCCCACAAAGAAATAATACCTGAATAACAAGTCTGAACGTCTTTTTCATCCTGTTGATAGTTTGAGTTCAAACTCCAACTCGAATTGCCTTGCTTGACTAGTCTGAGAGAAAACTCTCTCTCGGTGTTTCCACAAAGCAGTAGCAGTTTGATAAGGCCTAAGACTCAAAGGGATGTCGTTGACAGGGTTGGTTATCGAGGAGATTAGTTATCTTCCACTGTGCCTTCTGCTTGTCATCTACAGGTTCGGGACTAGAGCAATCAAGAACGCCGAGCTTATCTTTTGCCCTTTACAAGAACACGGAGATGGGACTCTTACTCTTAGGAGAAAAATTCCTCCTATCAACCTTAACAGATAAATCCTGATTAATTATGGTGTTCCATGATGCACTAATTGATTGATTAGTCAATTAAGAAATAAGAACCTCAATAAGTTCTCAAGAGAACAACAGCTAGCGGAAGTTAAAGATAACAATAAATATAGAATATAAATATTTGATGAGCAAAAAAGATTGTCGATATGAAAACAAAATTCACAATTTTATTCTTTCTAAAAATAATGCTAATGAAGTCTATCTCCTTAGAAGGTTTACAAAACCTTAAGATTACGATATTTGAGAAGCTAATAGTAGTGGTGGAGCCTGCATTAGAACAATTAGAGTAATTTGATTGCTTGTTTTAATTGTTATTGGTGTTAATTAGAAATTAATTTTATATGTGAAATAAATATTTTTTTTCAAAAATTCAATTTTTTTTATCTCATAATTTTTTAAATTAGATTTAAAACAAAATGTTTTTCATCACTCAGTTACTATTCTGGTCAGATTTGGATGGAATTTCCAGATTTGGCCGGAATCCGACCAAGAATTGGTTGGAAAAATCATGTCTTTCAAAAAAATTTTAAAAAAATTCTAGCTACTGGTTTGGCTAAATCAAGCGGTATTTTTTTAGGTTTGGCCAGAATCCACAATTGATTTTTTTTAAAAAAATTAAAGTTGTGCTCACTAGAGGTGGCCCTTGCATCGCTGGTGCGACTGGCTTGTGTTGCGTGCACAACCAGATCGCTGGAGGTTGGAGAGGTAGCAACTAAGGGTTGTTACCTTTGCAATGCAACACCAGTTTGACTGACACTACTTGAGATGCAGCACCAGATAGTAGCCTCGTGTGGCTGCACGCAACAACTGCCATTGTTGTCGCTACTAATCGCTGCTACCAGCATGGGTAGCCCAATCCAGCAGCAACTATAGCAGCAAGAAGAAGAAGAAGGGGCATTAATTTATGATTCTGTTCTTGCAACTTATATCTAACTATTTTTAGATATATTTGGGGCTGAAATTATGATTTTAGCCCTCCATATATAAAATAATAATTTTTTTTATTATTAAAATTGAAACAATAAATTAAATTAATTCTAGAATTACCTTTTCTAATTGGATTAAGATTGAGTTAAAATTTTTAATTAAAATTTTTTGAGTTTGGTTGTATGCTAATAGGTTCAGGATTTAGTTAAAATGTTTAATTAAATAATGTTTAGAAAAATAGTTTTTCACTTCTTTTTCTAAAGTGAATAGAGTTTTGAAACTAAAATATTTTTATTTAATTGATACTAAAATAGTTTAGGATATTAATAAGAATTCTAATATGATTAATTGTTTTATTCAATTTTTAAAAATGGTTTTTGAATAAAAGAATCTATAAGAAATAAAATTTATTATATTTGGGAAATTATCAAATTTGATTTGAATTTAATATTTATAAGAGTTAGAAATATTATAAAACCAATAATTAGAATTGAAGCATCCAATAATTTTATTATACATATTAATATGTTCTTATGCATGATGAATGATTATGGACATTAAAGACCAATGTGATTGTGTTTTTATGGTTGAATGATTATAATATTAAATAAGATTTGCGTGTTTTGTCTTATCTCTATTTTTCTTCTACATTGTAAATTCTTCTATTATTTAATTCCACTCGAATGTAACTCAAGATTTCTTAATTAATTATGTAAATGTTATGTAATTTAGAAATGTAGGAATTTAGGTAAGAAATTATTTTGTAATCCAAGATGAAGAAAGAAATGACGATGAATGATACAATTGAGGTGCTTGCAAAGGACTTATGAAGATTTATAGTAGCTATCTAATATCTAACCATCTAATTCCCTTCATTGGCTCAAGAAAATTAGCATAAATATGTTCATAATCATCCAATTAGAATGATATGTTAGGGGTGTATGTTTATATATAAATTGTTATGTATGAAATGTATATCTGTTATACCATGTTATGTATGAGACCTTATTAATTGATAATAAATCTCTCATTAATATATTAAGTACATGAATAGTTGCCTTGCAATTTTATATGCGTAAAACCAGAGTTTTATTCATGGATAACTTGTTGAGTCACTCAAGGTTACCGTTAATCGAATATGTTTAATGCTATAAAATTGGTTATACTGAACTAACCTATATGATTTGGATGAGTCACTCATGATCATGTAAGGTTAGAGACATGAGTTAGGCAAAACATATAAGATATGTTTAGATAAAGAGTTGTCACCTAACTAATCTAGGAGTCTTATAGAAAAGTAATTGATAAATTATGTTATCTACCTAATTTATTTTATTTCTTATTTGTTGAGTCACTGAAAGTCAGATAAATTAAATGAGATCCTAACTTACTAGGAAAGTCTAAGAGAGATTTCCTGAATTAATAGGGAGGGCTATTAATTTGCAAGAAAATAGTGGAAGATCAAATTAGAATTAAAGACCTTATATAAATTTAGAATTTAAATATATATGCATGAAACTAATACTCTCTATCTTTATAAAAACAGGTCGGTTAATCAAAATGAGTAGTAACATATCCCTACGAAACATATTTGATGCTAACAAATTGACTAAACTAAATTTCTTGGATTGACACTAAAATGTGAGAATTGTTCTCAAGCAACAAAAGAGATTGTATGTTATAGAAAATCAAATTCCAAATGCCCCTACTGAGGATGCCAAAGAAGAAATTAGGAATGAACATCAATGTTATGTTAATGATGATGACCAAGCTATATGTGTGATGCTAGCCAATATTTCAACTAAACTTCAAAGGCAACATGGGAATATGGATGCCCATACTATGATTATGCATCTTAAAAAATTGCTTGATGAGGCTAGTAGGATCGAGAGGTATGAGACCTCTAAGGAATTGTTCCACTATAAGATGATAGAGGATTCTTTAGTGAACACCCATGTTTTGAAAATGATTGGCTATATTAAGAGATTGGGCCAATTGAATGTTTTCATGGACCATGAGTTAAGTATTGACTTAGTCTTGCAGTCATTACCCAAAGCTTTTCGTAACTTATTATGAACTATCACATGAACAAGTTGGATAGTACATTGCCAGAATTGCTTAATATGCTTGAGACTGATGAATGAGCTTTTAAGAAGAAAAAAGACATAGTTCTTCTAGTTTAGTCTTCTAAGAAGAAGGATAAGAAGAATAATGGTGTTATCTTTAAAGTAAAAAAACTAGTGGGGGCATCAAGAAAGACATGAGCACTTGTCATTATTGTGGCAAGGAAGGACACTAGAGGAGGAATTGCAATGAATACCTTGCAACCATGAAGGCAAAAAAGCTTATACTTCAGGTATGTTTATAATTGAAAACTATCTTACTACTTTGCACTATAGTTCTTGGGTATTGAATATCGAATGTGGTTTTCACATTTTCAATTGCATGTAGGAACTAAAGAAAAGTTGAAGATTAATTGAAGGCAAAGTGGATCTATAACTTAGTAATGAAGCAAGGTTTGTTGCATTAACTATAGGAACTAATTATGCATTAGTTTTAGGAATTAGTTATTTTGTTTTGCCTAATGAGTTGTTACTAGAACTTTATAATTGCTATTTTGTTATAGTATTTTAAGACATTGATTCCATTTCATTTAGTATTAAATGAATTTAAATTTATTATTTAGGATAAATATTATTCTTTTATAATAATGATGTTCTTATGGACCCCATAATTATATGAATGGTTTGTATATACCTAAATTTAATATGTTCGGGTTCAATATAAACTATAATAAAATTGAAATATATATTGGATTAAGTATTAACTTTTATTGGATCAAGGTGATTGATATTTGATCAAATATTTCAAGAATTATTTAAAAGAGAATGAGATTCTTTATACCTCTTAGAACATAATATCTAGATGAAATATATTTTCAATGCTAAAGCATTGGATGTTTAGCCTGATCTTAAGAAAAACAATATCTCTATAAATTTAGTAGGATATGTCATGCATCAATGATATAAGGACCTCTCATGGAAGTTGTGAATGCCATGTTGCTCATAATTGATGATCCTACCAATTACTTTGAATTAATATATAATATTTATTCAAAGAAATGACTTGAAGCTATGGACTTCATGTATAAACCAAGTTTGGAACTTGATTGATCCACTTGAAGGGATAAAACTTAATGGATCTAAGTGAGTCTTTAAAAGAAAGATTAACATGAAAGACAATGTACAAATATACAATACAAGCTTTAAGGAGTAGGAATATCCAATTTTCATGGTATAATCAACAGGTTTAATTTCATAAAAAATAAATATGAATAAACCTTATGTTTACAAAAAGGTTAGTGGGAATGGTGTTGTTTTTCTAATATTTTATGTAAATGACATATTATTGTTAAGAAACAATATATCTTTACTTTAATCAAAAAAGTTTTAGTTGTTCAAGAATTTCTCCATAAAAAAATTAGGAGAAACAACTTTATATTAAATACAAAGATTTGCAAAGATAGATCTAGAAGTTTTGCTTAGATTGTCTCAATCTATGCATAAAGACTGGATGCTAAAATAGCTTAGCATGCAAGAATCTAAGATTGAATTCTTATCTATTTTACATGGAAAACCTTCCTCCAAAGACATGTGTTTTAAGATACAGATTGAAAGATATATGATGAAAATGGTATCCTATACTTGGTTATAGGATCCATTAATGAAAAAGATAAACTAGAAGTTCAAAATTGTTTGGATTAAGATTGTTTCAGTGAAATGTTGAGAAAATAGTAAATAGTAGTCAAAATATGTTTTACTCTAAATGGTAGTGCTCTGAGTTAGAAGAGTTTCAATTAAAAAAGCACAATTAATTCTACAACTGAATAAGAGTACACCTTCATGTTTGAGGAAACAAACAAGTTGTTTAGATCAAGAAGTTCATCAGTGAACTAGGTTGGTTCCTAACATTATTGATCTAGTTGCCCCGTACTATAATAACAATGGAGTCATTGCATAAATAAAGGAAACAATATCTCATCAATAATCCAAACAAGTACTTAAGAAATTCTATTTGATTCAGTAAATCAATAAAATAAAATATGTAAAGATATAACAAGTACCTACCAAAGAGAATATAAAAGATCCTCTTATTAAGTCATTATCCATACAGAAGCATTAATGTTATATAAAGTAATATGTTATTAGATACATGAGCGATTGATTTTAGTGTAAGTGAGAGATTGTTAGTTTAAGATACCCAGTAGTTAACCAATTGGTTACACGTGTCATTATTATATTCATGTAAATACATATTTGTTATTAATAAAAACTTAATTTATCTTTAATATTCATATAATATTAGATTAATGAATTTAATATTTAATTTATGAATCTAGAGTAAAGATAAAGTCCATGGGACAAAAATGCTTTGCAAAGAAAATTATAACGTTGTTATAATTATAAGATTCCTATTGTATCAAAACATTGTTTCTAAAATATTTTTGGTCGATGCTCTCATAAATATTGGACATTTATTAGAGTCGTAGAGACTGATACATATTATGCTCTTTCCTTTATGAAATGAAGCAGTTATTCTCATAAGATGAGGTATAAGAGATACTTAGAACTGATATGTAGGTGCTTGTCATAAGACAATTCATTGACTCGCATGAAAATTCTATATTGAGAGATCACTTATGTCTATAGAAAGACTCACGTGATGGTTGTGTAAGTGATTCTTAGACTTGAGATCACTAAATTATCTTACATAGAGAATGTTATACTTTGATTCTGTTACATGTTATCTTAATCGAGGTAATAAAAGGGTAGATATTGGATATAATATGAATTATATGAAGGTATTTGAGTGATCAAGAGATGATTCATCACCCTAAGTAAATTAGGAAAATGTTTTTCATATGTTCTCAAATAGTATTGATTGAAAAATCATTGGTCAAGGTAAAATGAGATTTGGAAAGAGTTTCAAATCTTATTTAAATGATCAATGACTATTATGTAGAGAATAAATATGATTTAACATAGCAGACATACTTCATGCTTTAATGTTAAATTAGAACATTATTGATTAAAGAATATTAATTACACTGAAAAACCGATTAATGAAATATTAAGTCAAACCACTAATGACTTTTCTAATATTTGGGGGATCATGACACGTTATTAGACAGTGCACCTGATATTCAAATATAAATTAATTAATTATTGAATTGATAATAAATTAAATTATTTAATTCTATTCAATTATAATTATAATTTATACGTACCAACATATTAGGAGCCTAATGGATCACACACATTAAGGCCTCGTTTGTTTGGCGGAAAATGGTTTCTTGGAAATCACTTTCCAAACTTTCCTGTGTTTGTTTGCCATTAGAAAAATTGATCAACGGAAAACACTTTCTAGTTAAAGAAAAATCTGGCTTGGTTTTCAGAAAAGTGTTTTCCTTTTATTTTAGGCAGAAAACACTTTCAAGAAGTTGTGAAAAAAATTAGAAATATTATATTATTTGCTAATTATAACAAATTTGGGCCTCAAACTTTTGATTGCTATATATTTTGTTTTGAATATTTTTTTTTCAATTTCACCCTTTAGAATTTGATTTGATTTGATTTATTTTAATTTTTATATTAACTTTGGTGCTTATTTTTATGATTGTTATTTGCTTTTCTCTTATTATTTTTTTAATTAAAATTATTTATATATATCAAATTTGGTCCTTATTCTTTTGATTGTTAATTATTTTATTTGAAATAATTTATGAAATTATAATTATTATTATTTTAATCTCATCGTCTTTTAATTTTTTTTATCTGTTAGATTTGATCTCTATTATTTTGATTGTTATTTATTTTATTTGAGATAATTTATGAAATTAGATTTTTTTTTCAATCTCATTCTCATTCAACTTTTTAATTTGTAAGATTTGTTCTTTATTATTTTAATAAACTTGAAAAAAAAATATTCATAAGTTATTTTCCAGCTCATTTTCCATGACATAACCAAACACTAAAAAATATTTTCCAACTTATTTTCCATGACATTACTAAACATCAGAAAATAATTCACTTTCCAAGTAAACCATTTTCCAAAAGGAAACTATTTTCAGCAAACAAACGAGGCCTAAGAACCATTAGTCAGAAATTAAATTGAGATGATTTAATTAATTATGACTTGATTAAAATATATTTTAGAAATTAAGTATTAGAATATAATTAACACAAGGATTATATTTCTAGACCTAGAAAAATCAAGTAAGAACTTGGTTGAGTTAATTTCTAAAATTATCCTAAATTAATATATGAATATTATTTAGGGAAAATTGATATTTTGCTAATTTATAGGGTTTTTGTTTTTTTTTTTACATTTTTCTATAAATAGTAAGTCATGCCTCTTATTTTAGTGTGGTTATTTGTTAGATATAAAAAACTATGTATGTCATAAAATAAAAAGCTAGCACTCTATGCCTAGTAATCACTTTCTTCTAAGTAGGAATTTAGAAGATTTCTTACTAGTGGTTCATATGGATTACAATTGGAGGCTAAACAATTGGCTGACTTATGGTTTGTGGCAACTCAACCTTTAAAGAATTATTCAAAGCTGAAGAAGATCAAATCTTCACGTAATAAATCCCTAAACAACTCTAGATTTGTCTAACGAGATTCTAGATACTCCCAAATAATTTTGTTTTATTGTTTCCGTTATGTGTATGATATTTAGGAACCCAACACTTATCATATAACTCTCAATAAAGATTAGTTAGACAACTACAAGTTAGTCAATTATGATTTTGTTCTTATAGGTAACGATGATCCATGCAAAGTTATTGGAATAAAAAATATCAAAATTTAAAAGTTTGATGATGCTGTTATAACTTTGTGTGATGTTAGACATATAACAGATTTAAGGAAGAATTTGATTTTCTTAGGCATTTTAGACCGTAATAGGTGCAGCTTTGAGTTTGAAGATGGAGTATTAAAAGTGAGTAAAAAAGCTATGACAGTCATGAAGGGACAAAGATTGTCTAGAAATATTTATAGACTGTTAGGTACCATAGTTGTAGGTGGAGCTATAATTGTAGAATCTGAGTTAGGTAACATAATTTTATAACACATGCGATTAGGCCATATGGGTGAGTGTGAGATGATGGACCTTCATAAAAAGAATCTATTGAAGGGTTTCAAAACATACAAACTTGATTTCTGTAGGCATTGTGTTCTTGGAAAATAGAATAAGATGCAGTTCAAGACAACCTTACATAAAACAAAAAGGATTCTTGACTATGTTCATACAGATGTTTGAGGTCCAGTAAGGGTAGCATCATGTTGAGGATATATATATTTTGTGATTTTCATTGATGACTATTCACGAAAGGTTTGAATGTACTTCATGAGATATAAGTCAGAAATGTTTGCCAAGTTCAATGTATAGAAAACAAAAGTCAAAAACCAAAGATGGAGGAAGATCAAATGCCTTATGTCAGACAATGGTATTAAGTGCACAAATTTGAAGTTCATAGAGTTATGTGAGCATCATGGGATCAAGAGACACTTTACAGTATCCAAGACACCACAACATAATGTTGTAGTGAAAAGGATGAGCAGAACAATAGTTGAAAAAGTATGGTGTCTTAGGCTCAATGTAAGGTTTGCTAAGAACATATGAGTAGAAGTAGTGAATATGTTATGTTTTTTTTTTATTAATAGATCACCTAGGGCAAAACTAAATGGGAAAGTAGCAAAAAAGATATGGATAGGTAGTCCAGTGACTATTCTAGTTTGAAAGTGTTGAATGTCCAACCTATGTTTATGTTTCTAGTGATAATAGGTCAAAGCTTGATATGAAGTCTAGATAATGTATCTTTCTAGAGTATCAAAAATAGGGTGAAAGGTTTCAATCTCTAGGATCCAAAGGCAAACAAGGTGGTGATCAGTAGAGATGTGTTGTTTTGATGAAAAAGCCATGTTACAATGTACTCAGGAAAAAAAAAAAAAACAAGTGCCAAAAACATTATAACAACAATGACCATGAGATGTATATAGAGTGAGATACTCATATTAAGGAAGAAACCATTAAGAATTCAAGGAGTTCTAGTTCAGAAGACCAACAACATGATAATATAGCTTTATGCAGGCTTAAATGCACTTCTAGGCCACCCTTAAGGTATAATTTTGAAGATTTGGTCTCTTATGCACTTATTACTTATAGTAGGGATCGTACTACTTTTCAAGAGGCATTACACATTTAAGATAAAAGTAAATGGATGAGTTCTATGAAAGAAGAAATGGAGTCTCTGTATAAGAACTAGACATAGGAGTTTGCTGAACTTCTAGAGAGGAAGAGGGTGATAGGATGCAAATGAGTGTAAAAGAAGAAAGAAGCAATATCATAAAAGAAAGGTGAGAAGTTCAAGGCTCGTCTAATAGCAAAGGGTTACTCACAGAAGAAAAGAGTTGATTATGAAGAGATATTTTCCCTTGTAATCGGATATACTTCCATCAGTATAGTGTTAAGCTTAGTAGAACGTTTTAATATGCAGTTAAAACAAATGGATTATAAGACAACTTTTCTCCATGGTGATTTGGAGGAGCAAATTTACATTGTATAGCCAAAAAGGTTTAGTCAACCTAAATAGGAACACTTAGTCTGTAAATTGAGGAAGTCACTTTATGGATTGAAATAGTCCTCAAGATAGTGGTACAAATAATATGACTATTACATGATCAGGATTGGCTACAAAAGATGTGAGTATAATTATTATGTTTACATAAATAGCCTAAATGATGACTCTTTTTTTTATTGCTTTATATGGATGATATGCTAGTTGCAACAAAGAATATGAGTGAGGTCAAAAAGTTTAAGACTTTATTGTAGAGAATTTGACATGAAGAATTTGGATGCTGCTAAGAAAATTTTTAGGATGGAGAGTCATATAGATAGAATTACCAGGAGATTATAGTTATCTCAATGTAGTTATGTTGAGAAGTGTTGGACAAGGTTCAAATGGATAATACAAAACCCATGAGTACATCTTTAGCAAATCATTTCAGATAATCTATTGCACAGTGCTCGAAGACAAATGATGAAAGGAAAGGCATGTCAAATGTCCTTTGTGCTAGTGCAATTGGGTGTTTAATAAATGTTATGGTTTGTACAAGACTAGATTTGGCACACACAATTAGTGTAGTGAGCAAGTTTCTATCAAATTCAAGACAATATTGGGATGCACTCAAGTGGATCTTCATATACTTGAAGGGTATTATAGACTATGGTATCATATTTAGCAGACATCATGGTAATCCTTCAATTGTGAGATATGTTGATGCAGACTATGCATGCGACTTGGATGATAGGAGGTTTACCATAAGTTATATATTTACTCTGGTAAGGAGGCCTATTTATTGGAAGTCAATGGTTCGGTTTCTAGTTGCATTATCTACTATTGAGTCATAATATATGGTAGTGGCTAAGGCTACTAAGGAAGCCTTGCGACTTATAGATTTGGTCAAAGAGCTGGGTATTCAGCAAGGTGGAGTTCAGTTGCATTATGATAGTCAGAGTTTCATTTACTTAGCAAAGAACCAAGTATATCATGCAAGAACCAAGCACATAGATGCGAGGTTTCATAGGATTAGGAAATTGGTTTTTTTTAGTGAACTGTTGCTCGAAAAAGTTCACACTTTTGAAAATACAATAGACATGTTGATAAAGTTTAGTGCCACAAATAAGTTCAAGCACTGCTAGGACTTAATTAATATCTCCATATGCTAGATGGGAGATGTCCCAACCTATTGTTATAGGTGGAGTTTTCCTTATTTTTCTCATAAGGGGTGGATATTCATTGGCCAAGGTGGAGATTGTTGTAGTTTGTTATTCATAAGTAGATGTTGGAGTGGAGTGTACCGAGCGAAGCAGAATGACGACATTTTCCTCTCTAGGATTTATTTTCTATTTTGATTTTAGGGATGATTAATAGGTTGGGGGTGCGGGGACAACACCCCCGCTGTACGGTAAAGGAGTATTAGAAAAAAATATTAATACTCATTGGATGGTTAGGATTCCGTAGGCAATTAAGTTTTCTTGGATGGTTTAGGGTCTCCTATAAATACATACCATGTAACCCTATTTCGACATAGTAAGAAATAAAAGTTCCTCGCTCCTGTGGATGTAGGGACATTGCCAAATCACATTAAATCTTGTGTTATTTCTAATTTCTCCCCTATTGCAACATTCATCTATAATTGCTACAGGTTTTTCACAACAAAATTTCTCATACCAAACTAAACAATCTTAACAAGTTCATGACTTAATACCATGACAGATTTGAGAGAGCCAAGAATATTAATCTGACAACTTTATATATAGTTTACAGTCATACAAGTTTGGCAAAATCATCTAACCGCATTAACTAGCATATCACAACAAACACACACACACACACACACACACATATATATGAGTTAGGAAGTTGAACCTACAGATCTGGTGGAATCCCAAAGGATATGTGCAACATATGTATAAATAGGGGTTTAATGAAAAATAATGGATTTATAGAATCAAGGTATGGTGATGTTTTCAGGAATCATTTGGATCATACTCTATGTGTTTTTCCAGCTTCTACTGGTATAATAGACAGTCCAGTGAGATGGGAATATTGACATGCTTAGATAAAAGTTATCAAAAACTCTTAGCCATTCAATTTGTGACATTGTTTTAGAAAATAGAAAAATAAAATACTCAAATTAATATTTAACAGCTAAAATATTTGGAATTTATTTAAGATTAAGATTAAGACTAAAATCTACAGTTTATTTTTAAAAATGGAAGTTTTTATTTTAAGAAATGAAATATTTAGGAAATAAATAAATCTAAAATTCTTAGCTATTAATGTTTTCGAAAACAATTAAATTCTTGTACATTTCCTTAAAAAAATTGATTTTTTTTCTTGGAAATCTTAAAAATTTTCAGCGGCTAAGAATTCCTGAAATTTTTATAGTTTCATTAATAAATTTACTATTTTATTTAATAAAAGAAAACAATTTTGAATTTAAAAAAAAAACATTAAATAGATGTCCATTTAGAATTTGAGATATTGGACCAAAAAAAAGAACTTGTAAAGATATAATATAACTAATATTTTTCGTTTAAACTAATTTCATGGACGATATGTGTTAGAGTAAGGTATTTATTTCGAGATTAGATTAGACAAACTCCTTCAACTGATTCCCCCTGTTTTTTTTTTTTTGGTAATGTTCACTCCTTTATATATATATATATATATAGACAAAATTGAATAGGAAGGGGAAAATGTCCAACTTTTTTTTATTATTTGATTTTTTTGGATCATTTAATTCTTTTGCATTAAGTTTATTTATGATTGCACTTGATGATTTGTTTTGGTTCTTTAGATATGAGAATCTTATGATATCGAGAAAAAAAACTAGTGCTTGGTTTAAAAAAATGAAATTTACTTTTATTTATTTATTTAAATAATTAAAGCTTTAGGGACTTAATTTAAAATTAAAACAAATATTCAACCCCTTTTCTGCCAAGTTAGAGACTAAAGTGAATGTGCTAGGGGAAACTAGTTGGCATGTGAGAAGGTAGGGAAAATTAGCTAGCGCGTGGGTTGCATGCGCCAACATGAGCGGGAAGTCGCCACACTGTAACGGAGTGTGAGACTTCCTAGAATCTCAAAATCCCACATTTCTTAGTGGTGTTGGAGTTGGAAGCTTTTCAGTGAGATCATGCTTGGACAATGATGTTTAAAATATAATATAAAAACACTATTTATGTTACATTTGATCCCTATTATTTTGATTTCTAGTTTTTAACAATCATTGTAGTTTAGTTTCTCAAAACTTACATTCAATGAACCATGGAATAATTTTTAAAATCGTAGACATGTGAGGAATGCGAGGTGGAGGAAAAATTGAAAAAAAAGAAAGAAATGCAATATATGAGGGGGCAAAATCCACTATGGATTATAATAGTTGCCCATATTGTTTTTTTAGTCTTTTGATTTTTTTTGTCACTTGGCTTTTTTTTTTCAATTTAATCATTTTACATTGAGTTCATCTAGGACTGCGCTTGATTATTTATTTTGATTGACTTGATGTGAGGTTCTCGTAATGTCAAAAATACATTTAGATGTTGGATCAATGCTCAATCTGGTGGAATAAGAACAGATTTTATCAATTTTAAACAATTGAAGCTTTAGGGACAAATTTAAAATTGAAATAAATATCTAGTATTTTTTTCTTTGTTATCCCTGAGTTCCATTTTAAATTGTTTTAGTCCCTAAAATCTTTGAGTTTTACATTTTTTGTCCCGATTCCTTTAGGTTTTTAGACACAATCTAGTGATAAAAAAAGCATTTTTAATATCAATGAGTTCTTTTTTACCGAAGGAATTTCAATATAATGTTTTTATCATAAAAAAGTTTATTAGGTCGTTTCATTTTTTAGAAAATTAAAGTGTAATACAAGATTATGAACGAGTTTATTAAGATCTTAATAATGCGTTTTAAGTTTTTTCAATTAGATAAAGGGTTGGAGAAAGGGTTTCTTAGGTGAATAATGTTGGGTTATATATATATATATATATATATATATATATATATATATATATATATATATATATATGTTGAATCTTTATTGTCCTTGGGATTAAGTTAGGTCATGAGAAGTAAGAATTATTCTTTAAAGTTGTAGACTGAATATTTTATAAAAAGAATTATCTTTTCTCTCTCCTTTTATTTTTTTTATAACGTAATCATCTATAATCATCTATGTAGGTATTTCATTGACTTTTCTTTATAGATTTTGGTAAAGAATATAACTCTAAATAGGCTTATATCTCATAGGATCCTTCTATCTGGTTTTTTTTTTTTTTTTATGTGTAGTTGACAAAACTTGATTTGGACTAAGTATGATCAAGTTAAAAGAGATTTTACTATTTCAAAGCGTTAGCCAGTTTAACTAGCCACTTTGTTAAGGTTAGGTTTTGAGTCCTGAATTTTTCAAGGTAACTCGCTAGTTATGTTGAATTTTACAACTATATAGATAATTATTAGCAGCTATTATTAAAAGACAAAATTGTGATTTTAAAAAATATTGATTATTATTCTAAGTAATATGTGATTTTCCTATATTTGAATTACTTGTATTAGTTTTTAGTATTAACTATGTCATTTTGAATAAAAAATAATATTTTAAGAGTAGTTTAAACAAATAAAAAACAAAACAAGTTTAGAAGAAGCTATTTTCAAACATGGATAAAATAGTTAATTTAAAACAAAATATAGCAAATTATGATAGATTACAAGTGTTTAATAGATATTATTGATTTTCCATCATCTTGATGATGAGATTATATATGTTTGTCTTGAATAACTTTTTTAACACTATATCTATGAAATAATTTTATCATGTTTATTTTGATTCAGGTCTAGCAATTTATTTATTCAACTCGTTCTATATATATATATAGCCTATATTGTCCTGATCCAAATTGATATTTAGGATTTAGTTAGGTAATGAGAAGCAAGAATTATGCTTTAAGATGATCTATGTGGGTATTTCATTGACTTTTTTTTTCTTTATAGAAGCTGAAGAAGGATACAAGGTAAAACAAGCCTATCTCTTATTTCATTTTTATTTTAATGGGATATTTTTCTCTGCAAAATTGGAATGTTTACTTGATTTTAATATGGGATCAAAGTCAATAAAATACCAACTTGTAACTTTTTTTTAAGTGGAAAATTATTAATCAATTCATTTAGCTAATAAAAGCATAACTAAATAGGAGAAAAAAAAAATACCCAAAAATATTTTTCAAACTAAACATGAACCAAGTAAACTTAACTCACTTACCTATTAAGACAATAAAATAGACAAATTAAGTAAAATATAAATATTTGAAAGATGACTATAACCATACAGCCAAATCAACTTGTCTATGAACTCTTTGCTTAGTCAAATAATCTACCACAAGATTACTTTTTCTATTAACATGTATAAAAATCATGGGAGAGATATCTATGGAAAAATTAGCTTGTTATATATTATGCTTAGCTAGCCTCAATCTCAATTTTAGAAGCAATAAATAGATACTAGTGCCTACTAGTAACTTTCATACAAGTTAATTGTCAACTAGAGATTAATATGATGGTAAATGACTTAAGGTTATGTTAGAATGACAATATATTAAAAATATTAATTTAATATTTTTTTCATAACATAGATTATTGATATCAAAATCATCTGGAAAAAAAAAACAATTTCAAATACATTTTAAAAAACATTTTCAAAACATAATATCAAAAAAAGGGGTTGGTTATGCCCTATGGAAAGATTATATTTAAGTTTCCTTAAAATATCATACTCCATCTTTACACTTTTATTAAATAGATGGTAGGTTGGATTTTGAGTTATATAGGAGGTACAGTGATGAAGTTGTAAAAAAACTTTATATGGATATGGAGTTTTTCATGGGCTTCGATCCTAGGTCTATGCTTTAAATACAGACTTTGTTTCTAGACCTAGTAATTGGGCTTGTGCGGTGACTGAAAGTTCATCTAAAAAAACATGTCTTTCTAGTGGAATGAGAGACTTTTTAATACTTAAGTCAGTGATACGTGTAAGAGAGAAAATGCATGTAATTGTGAATTGTTGTAGAATGAAAAAAGTAAAATCTAATAAATTGTTATCTCCTTTATTTGTCTTGTGTCCTAAAGTATTTATAAACCTTGATCATTTCAGTTCACCTTGAAAAGTTACATGACAATTGATTGTTAAAAACATTGGCAGTCACCATTGATTATAGTGTTTAACATTGTTATTGATAAAGTGGTTCATGAATATCATTGGCATGTTATCTAGAAATAATCATTGGTTAAGAGAGAAAGTGATTGATTTGTATAGAATAAAGTATCTGTTGCACTCTAACCATTAGCTAAAAATATCATGTCAACCTATAGAAGTGTCTGCTTATAAAGAATTTATTAATAAAATATATAAAATTTTATGTGTGTGAAAACTTGAAAAAATATTTAGATATGTATATTGAACAACTTATAGTAAATTAGACAAACAAAAACAAGCCCAAACAATAATTAGATAATGTTGTCGGGTGGGCCAATGCTACAAACCCAAACTGCTATAATAAATTTAAATGATTGAAAATCAAACTTATAAGCTGTTAGATTGATCTAATAATTATTTTTTAAAGTGTTTTTTATTTAAAAATATATTAAAATAATATATTTTTTAAATTTATTTTTAACACAAACACATTACACCCATCCAAAAATATTAAAACAATAATTTAAAATAAATAAATAAAATTTATTTTTTTAAAAAAATACTTTTAAAATATAAAAATAAATAGATTATATATAACTGATTGCAGATCATCATATTATTAAATGTTTACTTACTAACACATTTTAAGCACACGCTCTAGAAGTAACAGGAGAGACAAGCACGTAACCCCTGGTGCCTATAAAATCTCTCCACCCTCTTCACAGTTTACTGCCTAACTGCCTCCTTCGTATTACACATCGAAAAAATTTCGAAAACTCTACATGATATTAAATAAAAAAGCAGCAAAAAAACCCACAAAAAGAAACTTAAAACCATGATGATGAATGAGCAAAAACTGGCACCAGCAGCAGAGGTGGCAGTGCAGCTGCCTGAGTCGAAGGTAGCGGCTGATAATATCAGTGGAACCATGAGTGGGCCCCTTGTAGGTGCTTCAGGAGGGGGAACGACCGCTGCTATGAGGCCTTTTGGGCGGAAAGCTGAAGTTATGCACGTGTTACTCAGGTTGCTATGCATAATAACGTCTGTGGCAGCACTGTCCTTTATGGTCACAGCACAACAGTCCAGCACCATCTCCATCTATGGCTTCATGCTCCCTGTTCAATCTAAGTGGTCCTTCTCTCACTCATTTGAGTAAGTTACTCTCACTATAATTTCGCAAATGCCCTTGTCCCTTTTGTTGTTGTTGCTGCGCTGCTTAATTGGTTGCTGGAAATCCGATGGAAATTAAACGGCAGAGAGAGGAAGTTTTGGAGCTTCACTTAATTGTTTGTTAATGGAGGGTATTATCTATTTAATCATGGGTTTAATTAAAAAGCTTTTGCCTCCCTCGCATTTTTCAAGCATGCCATTGTGTTCATTTTATACTCATAATGAAAGTAATGTCCAAAATCTATAACTTAATTTTCTTTGGCCTCTTTTTTTTATATATTTTTATTTGATTAAAGGAGTCTTAATTTGTGGTTTATTAAATTGAATTTCTGGGCGGTGCAGTGTTGCCCAATCCAAGCTTAACCGACAACCGCAGGGTATGACCTTACTTGTTTGTCATGTTGTTTTTTGTGTTTACGAAATCGCCCTTGGTTTTGTTTCTTCTTAGTGTAACAACAAATTTTTGGGACTCCCACCTCCACTTTCATGGCATTTGAATGAACAGAATCAAACCCGTGACTCTTTTTTTGGTTACTTTAGTATTTTCCTATACGACTCTTGGTCGGATTATTATTATTGCTATTATTGTTGTTGTTGTTGTTTTCTTACTAATATGTAATAGAAGTTTAAGGCTGTTGATGCTGACACGAGTGAAGAATAATCTGGGGAAGTAAATTTCGTGTAAAAAGGAGTTGTTAACCTGAGTGACTGTGTTAATCCCTTCCTGCAAAGCACAGCAGGACAGGGGAAGGCCTCATGTTGAAGTCCTGCCTTGCCACTTTATGGAGGACATATATTAAAAGGAGTTGTATTTGTGTAAAAAATTGGATGATCTAACGTTAATAGTTCTGTTATTTGGTGCTGAACAGATATCTGGTTGGAGTCTCTGCAGCTGTTGCCGCACATTCTTTGCTGCAATTGCTGATTAGCATGTCAAGGTTGCTTAGGAAATCTCCGGTGATTCCATCAAGAAGTCATGCATGGCTTATTTTTGCAGGAGATCAGGTATATACAAAAATTCTCATCTGAAAAGCACGCATGCTGCTAGCTAATTGTCTCTCGGATTGGTAGTTTCTGAGTAGTTTTGGTTTCAGTGAGCAAAAGTGCCTTCCATATGTATCGTTTGTGCATTTCTGAAATTTCTCATTTGTTCACGCAATTCCTTTTTTCAATATGCGTTGGTTATTAATGATGTAGAAATCCACAGAATTTAGCTAACTCGTTCTACTAATTAAACAAGGTAGCTAGCTGGGAGAGAATGAAAACGTGTCCCACTCTTCTTTATGCCATAGAAGTCTTGTTGGAAACTGACATAACATGTGCTTCCTCATGTTTCATTGGGAGAATTGAGGAGGGCTATACTTCTTAATCTCTTGTACAAAATGTTGTCATCACATTGTCAAGAAATCAGGCCTCCGGAATTTGCATCCATTTGAGCTTCTTCGGCTCCTTATCAGTGAGCGCAAATTTAAAATGATGGCCATATTGACATCCCATTCTGGTGGAAAGGATTCTAATTTTTCTGGAGCCGTTAGTGCCAAAGTTGTCAGATTATTGGAGTAAATCCTGTTGCTTATTTCCCTACCTAGCTGAAATTATTAATCGATTATCTCAAGTCAACTTGGCTGGAACTAGGGATGCTTGTTATACAGAGTTTGTACTGGAGCATCTTCAAATACTTGGTTTCACCTCATGCATTGATCTAGTGCTCTACTGAGGTCTCATTAATTTTTGAGTTGCAGGTATTTGCATATGCAATGTTAAGTGCAGGGGCTGCTGCATCAGGAGTCACCAACCTCAATCGAACAGGAATCCAACATACAGCTTTGCCAAATTTCTGCAAGCCTTTACAGAGCTTCTGTGACCATGTTGCTGTCTCTATATTCTTTACTTTCACGAGCTTCTTCTTGCTTGCTGCATCAGCTGTTCAGGAAGTCCTGTGGCTCTCCAGATCCAAGTATTGAAGATCCTTGCCTCCAGACAGATATACTTGATGTTATTCCTTCCTGGACAAGCACATGACTTCTATGAAAAAGGGTATATCCTTTAATTAATTCCAGTGATATCTACTACCATTACTGGAAATTTTGTGATAATGGCTTTTTACCCTTTGTAAATAACAAAGACTTGTCTATTTTGTTACAGTATCATGTCCCCATTTAGAGCTATCTATGACCAGTGGGCTTAAAACTCTTGTTCTTGCTTTTATACGGAATGGATGAGCATATATCCATTGTAAGTGGCAGAGCTATTCGTATAACATAATAATTGGTTAAACAGTTTTAGACATATGCTGAAGCCATCTAAAATTCGGAACTATCAAAGTGGTGAAGTTTTGAGGCTTTGAACTGGTCTTATCATCGAGATTTGTGTAATTTAAATGATAGAATTTCAATTTCCCATTAGATAAATGTCAGTTTGCCCAAAGGAGTGTAATTGTGGTCATCTTTTAACCTTTTATTTTATTTTTTTTCTTGAAAATATATAAAATTGATGTTGTTTTTAAAATATTTATTAATGACTTTAACATGAAAATATCAAAAATTAAATAAAAAAATCTAAAATAAATTATTTTTAATTAAGAAGTATTTTTGCAAAAAACAAAATATACCACATTAACATACACACACTTAATCTTATGTATGTTTCAAAGCTATGCACTTCATAAATAAAATTACACTTGCTAAATAGTTTCAAGGATATAAAAAAACAACAAATTAAAGACCCTGTAAAAAAAAAAAAATTAGTGTATCTAACTTGGGAGAAAATATTCTCTCAATATCCCGTCTCAAAATCAATATTTGTATCGAGAATTCTTTCTTCAGTAAACGATCGAATTCCTGGCCTGACCCTAGCCCTTTTGCTAAATTCTTTGCCGTTAATAGAAAGAAAAAGTAGAAATTGAAAAAAGAAGGCAAGTAATCACTTCTTAGCCCTTTCATCTGATTTAACAAAACATGTGGTATTGATTTATTTATTTATTTTGATAAATTTAACCTCATTAAAATTAGACAAGGAACAAATCATTTCCCTCCAAATATATATATAAAAAAAAGGGGGAAAGAAATAACATGCTTTCCCAAATAACCATTGGAATTCCCATTCAAGCTCATGCAATTTGATTTCTTTATTCTACTTCATCTTCGATCTTAAGAAGTGTACCGATGTGTGTGAGAAAAAAAAAATTTTGATTTCTTTTTTTTGTTTTTTACCATACATGCCATATTTTATTTTATTTTTATTCAGTTTTGATGGTGTTCATGAAAAAATAATGGGATGTTATAGTTATTAAATTTGGTTTGGTTTAGCATGTTGACTCCTAGTATGGAATGTGATCTTAGTTATGATCAATTATTGATCATTGAAATTTTCATTTTCCCTCAAGTGTGAGCTGTCATTCTATTTAGGATTTTTAGAAAAGAAAACTTATTTAGTCTCAAATGGAGACCACGAGGGATGTATTTTTAGAACATAAAGGGATAATAAAGATGGCATTTCATCATTTCAAGCGCAAACAATTAGGATCAATAAATTTTATCCTCATCTAGTGTAATGATTTTGAAACTTTTACAATAAGACTGAGTTTTTTGAATCAATGACTAGCAAACGAACTATAAACAATTATGCATGCTATTATAATATGTCCCAAGAAACATAAAATATGAGTTTTATTTTTTGTGTCTTGGTTCAAAATTATTTGGTCACATCAAAATGAGAATTTCTTGAATGAATCGTTTGCCACCTTACATAAGAGTGTCTAAACATTATTTTAAGCAAACATCAAATTATTTTTGAAAAAAATAAAAAGCAAAAGTAACTTTTCAAAATTATTTTGGTAAAGGGGTTTTTCACAAAATTAATGTGGTGAAATATTTCAAATAAAGCGATGAGATCAGTCACAAGGGTCAATTTTATGAGATTCAAAGGGGTTGCCTCTTAGTGTTTTGCATGGCACACCTTAGGGTTCGATCATTTTCGCCATTATATTTATCCAATCATGGACAACAATATAATGCTCAATTATTACTTTCACTTAATATCTTTTGATTTCAAAACAATAAAAAGACTGAAAAGGCATGTTTCATTAAAAAAATGTGATGCAATTTCAAAATAAAAATGCAAACGAATAAAATTTCATAACAAAATGATTGACAATGCAACACCCTTCTTAGATCAGCTTCCCTAACATTATTTGTGTCTTGTCAACGTTAACCAACTATTTGTTACACTAAAGATGATCCAATAACATTGTGGTAGATGACATTATCTTTCACAAACTCAACTTGTCTCTTACTCATTGGCTTACAAACTTGATATTATAAGATTCTTGTGATTTTCAGTTGAGTCGTCAAGGATCCCATCATGATATTCACATTTCTAATTTGAATTATACCACCCAAAGAATGGTGGTTATGTGGGATCTGATGGAAATATGCTCTGTTTGATATTGTGGTTGTTGTTGTAGTTGTGGTTTTAAAAAAGCAGTTTCATAAAAAATGCATTTTGTGAGTTTTGTTTTTAATTTTGATGTATTTGTTTAAAAATACGGTTGAAATTATGGTTGAAAAAAAGCAGTTTGTTGTGTTTGGTTAATATGCTTTTTGTATGAAGTTTGATTGTAAAATTACTTAATAGGACATTTTATATATATATATATATATATATATATATATTAATCGCTAGTTAAACGGGCACTTAATCTATTAATCACACCGATGAATAAAGAACTAAAGAACGAGCACTTAATCTAGTAATCATACCGATGAATAAAGAACTAAAGAACTCGGCTTTGAAAATGGAATTGTTACATAATACCTTATATTATTTAAGTTAGGTACGTAGTTGACATATAATGTTTTTTTAAAAAATACATGATATAAAATTATTTAACAATTAATAAATACATAATTAACTATTATACATATAATTTCTAAATATAAAATATGTCTTGAACGATATATATATTGAACAAATAATAGGAGAGCTTTCATGTGTGAGATGTTGTCGTGTTAGTTATGGCATGAGTCTTGACTTTTCAACTTGTAATAATGATAGTGATATAAGAGCTTATATTGGTGTTGACCAAATAAAAATGAAGAAAATAATAGTGATAATAAATGAGTGATGAGAAAAATTAGAATCAATCAACTCGTGCATAGGGAACAGAGGACATTAGCTCGGGTTGGGAAAGTTGTGTTAATTAATTGGCAGTGTCGGTGAGAGAGAGGAGAACACGGACAGAAAAGCAATTATAAATTGCTTTTCAAAAACTGAGGTTGAACCTCAGTTTTTGAGTGGGACCCACGTGAAATAAAAGTGTGATTCAACTTAACCAAACACTTCAGTCCTGTGTTTATTTCTAGCCGCAGTGCCAAACGGGCACTTAGTGTTCAGAAGATCTTGGTAAACATCTTTGAGTCTCTTTAATAAAGGTGAAGATATTTGATGTGATTTGTAGTAAATTGTAGTGGATATTGAGGCAAGATAACATGAATCTCTAAATGATCTCGGTAAGGTAAAAAATTTACAAACTTTGATTAATCAAATAAACATCTAAAACTCTCTTATAAGGAGGGAATATAAAAGGACAAAGAGTCATGGACTTTTCAGTATTGGCTTCGATAAGTTGTTTTTAGAGCAAATGGTTCACTTTAGCAGATTGGATAATTAGGTCATCTCTCTTCTCATAAAGTTATCTTGCCTTTGTCTATGTTGAACTCTCTAATTTGACTCTTGTAGATCTTTATAGGATTTGGCATTTAGGGTTGGGCCCATATTTCTTTTACAAAAGAAAATTTATGCAATGTTGCAAAATAAATATGGTATGCATGAAAAAAAAGAGAGTAAATTGAATACAAGTTTTCTCTTCAAGAGGTGGCAAATGGTTGTCACCTAGTGTTTTACTACACTGATGAGGAAATTCATATTCATCTCAATCGATTTATAATAATCTAGACTCTTATAGAATCTATATTATGACTATTTGCCACCCAAAAGTCCTTGAATTCAGGATGTTACGTGTCAAACTTTTCTTAACACAATTTACAGATGGCACAAACAGCCTAAAGATAAGTTCTAATCTTTAAATGAACGTAGGTAGATTTTCTACTTGGTTTAAAAAAAGTCCTAGATCTGCTCAGTGACGATCATCATAAAGATAATATAAGGGTGTTACGAGGAATGGTGAAGGCAACCCAGCATTACCAAGCAGATACTCAGATATGAGTTAGGTGTTTCACGCATCTAAACCCTAATCAATAGTCATAAGGTAGATCGTTAATTCATTACATAAACTAGAATTTATATGTGTTTTCAAAAATTAAAGGAGGTGATTCATAAAGGAATTAATTTAGAAAACATACAAATGCATGAACAATATGTACAAAAATTAAATCATATAAACAATATTTACAAATAACAGGTTAAAAATAAATACATAACACATAATTTAAACACAACAATCAAACAAAAAAGCAAAGCTTAGTCCACGAGTTTTCTCAGTGGAATCATCATTCTATTGCACGTGTGCAGCGTTGCGACGATCGTGCTCCCGAGTCAGGATCACTCTGATGCCAAGGGAGAAGAGTAAGGAATTCTTGTTTCTTATCAGTAAAAAAAAGGATGGAGGCACCACCTAGTATTTTGGTCACTAGAAATCCTAACTGGTCTTAGAGTTTAGATAAAAGAACTGGTGGTATATAAGGAGGGCGTATCATCCCTAGTACACCTTACCTAAGGTAAGTTGCATTGTTTGTTTATATGATATAAACTAAGGTATTGTTGTGTTTATAGTTGTTGGTCAGTATAAGGTTTAAAGTTAGTCCACTCCAGCTGAGTGGTTCTGACTTTATGGGTCAAACTTAATTATTTTAAAGTCAAAACATATTTTTTATATCAGAAATACATCTTACATATAAGTTTGTAATCTTTGATATTTAAAGAAACAAAATAAATTTTTGGTATTTTTGAAATATAGGCTAAATTCTCATGGATTTAATAAACTAGTTATTAAATCCAAAAATGCATACAAAGATAAAAACTATTTTTCTTGAATTTTTGGTATTTAAAAAAAATGCTAAGTTATGCCATGATATTTTTATTTTTATTATTTATGCAAATATAATTTTATTTTTTTTAGACTTGGTTATATACAATTAAAATATTAAATGTTTTTTTTTTAAGAAAGGTTTTTTGTTGTTTTTTTAACAGAAAGAAACAAATTTATTTAATATTTAAAAAACACCACACATGTATGTCACAATTTCAGATATGGAGACAAAAAAAAAATCCTTAATTAGAAATCACCAAAAAAATAAAGACATAAAGCTTGAAAATTTCCATGGGCCTGTTTGCCAAACAAGCTTTAAATACCAAAAAATGCATTCTTTTCTTTGATAAATTTCACTCTTATAAAACTTAGCCTAAAGCTTTAAAAGCTTAGCCCATTTAGCTTAGGTTGTACAACACAAACCAAACACACATGCTTATATTATAGCCTATCTCATGCTATATATAAAAAAAAAAAACCCAAACAAGCTTGGCTATAAGCTAAGAGAGGCCAACCCAAATTAATAATAATAATAACAAAGAAGAATCAAAGTTTGCATTTGATAACTTTTTCCAAAATTGATTTAAGATCTATTAATTACATGCAAAAGTTTGTCATAGACAAAGATTTTTCCATACCCCTATTTTAACCATGATTTGAAAAACTCTAAAAAAAATGTTTCTCTAGAGAAACATATGAAATTAACTTTCTCACGAGCATACTTAAACCAAGGAATAAACATTGATCTATGATGAACAGACCAAATATCAGACATGCCATTAATAACTTGAACAAAACTTAGCTAGTAGTATAAACAAAAAATGGTTTCTAACACAAATTCTAAATTTCAATCACTGTTAAATATCACTATAACAAACTTGAATTATCATTCATAATAAAGGTTTTTCATGCATTTAAATTTATACAATGTAAGTTATCCATGCATCAAAGCAACAACTATGTGATTACTTGAGACAAGTTAATGACATGCCATTATGGACTATATCAAATAGATAGTTATGAAGTTGAAAAATTAGAACCGGAAGTAATGGAGCAAAGGTGGTCACAGAAGTAATAGTTGTTGCAGAAAGAGTTGAGCAAGGCTTGAAAGTGGGAAGGATCAGGAATGCGGTAACAAGTCTTAACACTATGACAGATGATGAATTGAAAGAATTCCATCTGAGAAATAGGTATCAAATCATCTCATACCTCAATATCTCATTCATCCATCTTGGACATTTGCCTATTTTTATGTCACCAATTGCTCTCGCACCTTTGTAAAAAAATTATATACTCTTACCATTCAAAGATGTTCACCAATATCTTCTGAACACCGGGTGTATTACCCTAAATCCATCAGATTCCATACAATCACCATTCTTTAGGTGGTATAATTAAAATGAGAAATGTGAATATCATGATGGGATCTTTGACCACTCATCTAAAAATTACAAGAATTTTAGAATATCAAGTTTGTAAGTTGATGAGTAAGGGACAAGTTGTGTTTCTAAAAGATAATGTCATCTTTCATATTTTCACCAGATCATTTTCAGCATAACAAGTGGTAAATGCTGACAAGACATAGATATTTCTGGGGAAGCTGATCTAAGAAAGGTGTTGCATCGACGATCATTTTGTTATGAAAATTTGCTATTATGCATTTTTGTTTTGGGATTGTATCACCTTTTTAGTGAAACGTGCCTTTTCTATCTCTTTGTTGTTTTGAAATCAAAAAATATTTTTGTGAAAGTAACAACTTTGCATTATATTTTTGTCTATGATTGGATAAATATAATGGTATAAATGATCGAACCCCAATTTATGCCATGCAAAATGCCAAGTGACAACCCCTTTAAAACTCATAAAATCAACCCTCATGACTAATCCAATGACTCTATTCAAAATATTTGACCATATCAATTTTGTTAAAAACCCTTTTTGCCAAAATAATTTTAAAAAATTGCTTTTGCTTTTTTATTTCATAAATAATTTGATGCTTACTTAAAATAATGTTTAGAGACCCTTTAATAAGGTGGAAAATGATTCATTCAAGCAATTATCATTTTAAGGTGACCAAACAATTTTGAACCAATAATTGAAAAATGAAATACTCACATCCCATATCTCTTGGGTCATACTTTAATGGTATACATAATCACTTGCAGTTTCATTTGCCAGTCATTGATTCATAAAAACATAAGTCTTCAACTAGAACAATTCGAGCTTTTTGATTTGTCATTGCTATGCAAAATTGGCTGGCTTTGAAATATGGTTGAAACCTTCTTAAACAATTTAAGCATGGCTTAAAAGAGGCTTCAACTAGATCTAACTTTCAAACAATGTTGATGAGTCAGATAGAGAATATTCTCTAAGGTCATCAAAAATAGTAAATTCACTCTTTTATGGTTAAAAAAGTACCCGTTATCACCTTTATTACATTTTCAAAGCTCTGGTTACTTGATCAGTAACTCATCAGTTTATTCATAAAGGTAGTGGTTGTTGCAGAAAAAGTTGAGTAATGCTAGAAAGTGATGGAGTTAGTTGTTGTGTTATATATAAAGTGGTCGATAACTTGGTATGGTCTAGATATAGAGGAAACTCCGCCAAAATTTTGGTAGAATAATTGACATGGACTTTAGTCACCTGCACATATTCTAATGCCTAAAGAGATTAGGGTAAATTGTGTGGCATAGTTACTCTTAGATGGTGCCTAGACTTTGTCGGCTACTATTAGGACTCGGAGGATAGGTGAGGAGATGAGTTAGGCTGATTTTTAGAGTTTGAGACTAGATATTACTCCTTACAGCATCAATGGAGTAAGGAGCATGAGTTATTGGGGTTAAGACAGGGGGATATGACCGTGAACAGTATGAGAGAGATTTTATGAGCTTTTTGTATTTTGATCTGCTTTGCTTTGGACAAAGCAGCATAGAATAAACATATTTAAAGAAGGGCTCAGACAGGAGTTGAAGAGGGGATTGATAGCCCTACAACCTATAACAGTTGGTTGAGTTTGCTTAGACATTAGAGGTTGTGATTGGGGATAAGGAGCCCTCGACTAGGAGACATGATCGAGTGGATTTATGGAAGAGGAAAGAGTTTGCATCTTCTACAAGCAAACCCTCTCTTCTTAAAAGAAAAGGATAAAGGTTTCAACAGGTTCAGTCTTTTTAAAGAAAAGGTTTCTCTAATTGGGGATCAGCTGGCAGGTTTTCATAGTTTAGCAGGGGATGATTTATTCCTAAAAAAGGACGAGCTGGGGTAGCACGTGGTGGTAGTTCATCAAGGAATGCTACTTAGAGATCATATGTGTTCCCTCTTTGTGATGTTTATAGACAGGTACATCCAGGAGATTGTAGAGTGACTGTTGAGAGGTGTTTTATTTGCAAGTAAGAAGGGCATCAATAGGAATTGCAGACAAAAGAAGCATCAATAGAATAATTGTGTTTCTGAATGAATTGCCCACAATAGACTCAGGCATCGAGCCAAGAACAGTTAGAGACAATGGATAAGCTTAGGGGACAACTTAGATGACGCACTTAATCAAGAGTTGGTACTAGTATAGGTCGAGGCTAAAGGTAGAGCAGCAGGACTCAAGGCAGAGCATATTATATGGATCAGACTGCTGCTAAAGCTTCACTAGATGTAATGGCATGTATGATTACTATGTATGATTAGAGGGGTTATGTGTTATTTGATCCCAGAGCCACACATTATTTTATATTATGTAAATACTTTGAATGTGCCCATACGAAAAATGGGTAAAAGGTTAGTTATTAGCACAACATTAGGGGAGGAAGTAGAAGTAGATAAGGTATATGAGGGTTGCACTATTTTAATAGGGGGTTATGAGTTAAGGGTAGATTTAGTACCGTTAGACATGTTTGACTTTGATATAATTTTAGGAATGGATTGGCTAAGCGTATACCATGTTAAAATGGATTGTTATAATAAGGTAGTTATTCTTCTTATGCCAAATGAAGATGAAGTAATATTTAGAGGGGAAAGGAGGTGTATAATGGGTTGATTTCCATGATTATTGTCGAGAAACTAATGAGAAAAGGGTGTGAGGCTTTCCTAGCATATGTCAAGGATATCTAGAAAGAGGAAAGAAGTTAAAAGATATTCCTGTAGTATGAGACTATCCTATGTATTCCATGAGAAATTACCAGGATTACCTCCCAAACGAGAGGCATAGGTGATTATTAAAGTGTTGTTAGGTACTGCACTTATTTCTCAAGCTCTGTATAGGACGACTCTTATTGAATTAGTAGAATTAAAGGTGTAACTGCAAGAATTGTTAGAAAAAAGGTTCATTTGACTTTAGGGAGCTCCTGCTTTTTTTTTTTTAAGAAAAAGAATGGTACTCTTCGACTTTGTATAGATTATTGGTACTCTTCGACTTTGTATAGATTATAGACAGTTAAATAGGGTGACCATAAATAATAGATATCTATTTTCTAGAATTGATGATTTGTTTGATCAACTCAAAGGAGCACAAGTATTCTAGAAGATAGATTTGCAATCAAGATATCATTATTTGAGAATTAAGAAGCAGGATGTGCAAAAATAATTTTTAAGACTCAATATGGGCATAACATGTTCTTAATGATGCCATTCAGGTTAACTAACGTTCCAACAATGTTTATGGTTAATTAACAGAGTTTTCAAGCCTTATTTGGTTAGATTTATGGTGGTGTTTATAGATGATATCTTGATATACTCTCGTTCTCAAGCAAAACATGAACAATATTTGAGAATGTATTGAAGACTTTGAGACAAGATAAGTTGTATGATAAACTAAGTAGGTGTGAGTTTTGGTTAGATAAGGTGGTTTTCTTAGAACATGTGATATAAAAAAAAGGGTATATATATGGATCCTAAGAAGATAGAAGTGGTGCTTAAGCGAGAAAGGTCTACAAATATGAGTAAAATTTATAGATCTTAAGAAGATAGAAGTGGTGCTTAAGTGAGAAAGGCCTATGAATATGACTAAAATTTGTAGTTTTATGGGGTTGACAGGATATTATAGGAGGTTTATAGAAGGATTCATAATTATAGCCTCTCTATTAACTTGATTAACCAGAAATGATGTAAAGTTTGAATGGACAAAGGATTGTGAAGAAAGTTTCTTAGAATTGAAGAAGAAATTGACCTCTACTCCAATATTAGCACTTCTAGAGGGGGTTGATAGATTTATGGTTTATAATGATGCTTTCATTAAAGGTTTAGGTTGTGTACTTATGCAACATGGCAAAGTAATTTCCTATACTTCTAGAAAACTAAAGCCATATGAAGTGAATTATCTAGTACGTGACTTGGAGTTAGTTGTTGTAGTATTTGTATTGAGAAAATAGAGGCATTACTTATATGAAAATTCATATCTATATGTCAACATAGTTATGGATACTTTCTCATCATTTTAGACTCTCTTTCCCACATTTCTTCTTCAATTTAGAAATTTCTCCATAAGATTTTCACCAAATGAACCTTCTTGTTTCTTAAGCCCTTTACATTGTGATTCAAAATCCTCACTAGTTGCACTTCTACAATCAAATCTTCTTGAATCTCTATAGGCACTTGTGGCAATACCTTTGTGGGATCTAGCTCCACTTTTAGAAGTAATGATATATGGAACACATCATATATGTGCCAAGTGCGAAGGTAATCCTAACCGATAAGTAACAGGACCAATCCTTTCAATAACTTCAAAAGCAATTTTTCCTTGAAAAATTATTTTCATTTAGTTTTTATTTATGTTTCTGTATTTTTTGGCTATTTTTGTAACTTATTTTTTAAAAACTATAACTTAAAAATTTTATTTTAATTTCTTTCTTTTTTCATTATCCTCATGAGTTAATTATTCCTTTTACTCATTTATCATAATATTCCCTTCATTAATTTTACGAGTTTCTTTTCAGAGGTTTACACCTATTGAAACAAAATTCTTTGATTGTAAATGACTGAGTTCTGAATGTTTGGAAATATAAAAAAAAAAAGATTAAAGAAATGGAAGAATTTATTGGCATCCGTGAAAGATCACCAGATTGATTGACAACCAAATAGGCTAGCTAAAGTTTTGGCATCCAGGTGGGATAGCTAGATTGATTGGTAACCAAATAGGTTTGTCGGATTTATTGGCTTTCGTTAGGGAATAGTCAGATTATTAGCAACCAAATAGGTTAGCTGAAGTTTTGGCATCTAGGTGGGATACCGGATTGATTGGCAACTAAATAGGGGGCATAAAAGAAAATTCTCAATCATCAAAGCTGCCCATGTAAAGCTGGGGCATGATAAAGAAAATCCAAAAGATCCAAAAGATTTGAGCTTCTCATAAAAACAACTGAGGTGATTATGCTCAACTAAACAAAATGAAGAAAGCAAAGAGAAAGAGCCCAAACCCGACACTGGGGGGCATGGAAAACCATTTTGGAAAGAAATTCAAAAGAAAAAGGTTAGGAAACAAGCACAAGTGATCCTTAGGCTCTTTTTTTTGAATAAAATGAATGCTTTGAAATCGGTTCTCTGTAACCTTCAAATTGAATTTTGAACCTTTTTTTTTACCAACAAAATGTCACTTTATATTGTTCACCAAAATCAAAACAAAAAAAAGTTTTCATCACTTCTGAAAACCTCTCCATAGGAATCACTTGAATTTATTTAGAATAAGTTTGCTTTGAATCAATGTCAAAATGATTTTTGTGTTTGGAATAACTTTGAAATTCCAAAAAAAAAAATTCTGCATGAAAACAACTCCTTGTCAAAAACCAAATCTTCCTTCATATAGCCTCATCCCCAAACCCGAATTAAATACTTGGGGGCATGATCAAGCTGGGGGGCAATCAAAAACTCCTGGTAGGGTTGGCTTTATGATTCCCTTTCTAAGAAAAATGCCGGGCAAAATTGGCAACCCTTGAGATAAAAGGTAGAGGACAAAGAAGTATGGTGATATCAAGCCCTTTCCAGAGGTCAAGATCACAAGAGATGACTCGAGTAAATGAGAGCGAAAAAGCCATCAAAGGTCACTACCAACACTCCAACTTTTGAGAAAAGAAAGACACCATGAAGAAATAGGGACCTATATTTCTCAGTTAAGTATACATGCATATCAATCATAATGTATTGCTTTCATCATTAACAGATCGATGTTACACCACATTTCGAGTGCGCCTTTGAGCCCTCACTTCTCAGGTAGTGCGTTTTCTAACCCTACCTCTCTCTTTTTTTGAGTGCGCCTTTGAGCCCTCACACCTTCATTTTCTGAGTGCGCCTTTGAGCCCTCACTTCCCCAGGTAGTGCGTTTTCTAACCATACCTCATTTCGAGTACGCCTTTGAGCCCTCACTTCTCAGGTAGTGCATTTTCTAACCCTACCTCCTTTCGAGTGCGCCTTTGAGCCCTCGCTAACATTTTTCTGGGTAGGTCACCCATTACAACTCGACCATTCTCCATGTTTTTTTTCTTGGGTGTGTCACCCATTACAATTTGACCATTCCTCCACCTGGGTAGGTCACCCGTTACAACACGACCACTCTTTTTTTTTTTCATTTTTAGGTAGGTCACCCATTACAACTCGACCATTCTCCATGTTTTTTTTCTGAGAGGTCACCCATTACAATGAGGTCATTCTTCCATTTGGGGAGGTCACCCATTACAACATGACCACTCTTTCCTTTTCCCATTTCTTGGGTAGGTCACCCATTATAATTCGACTATTCTACATGTTTTTTTTATCTGGGTAGGTCACCCATTACAATGAGACCATTCCTCCACTTGGGTAGGTCACCCATCACAACACGACCACTCTTTCTTTTTCCCAATTTTGGGTAGGTCATCCATTAGAATTCGACCAATTCTCCATTTTTTTATCTGGGTAGGTCACCCATTACAATGAGACCATTCCTTCACCTGGGTAGGTCACCCATTACAGTGAGACCACTCTTCATTTTTCTACTTGGGTAGGTCGTCCATGAAAATAGACCAAGGTAAGCATGAGTGTGTGGGCTGGTTGCCCCTAAAAATAGACCACTTTGAGTATGTATGGGCAGGTCGCCCATGAAAATAGACCAAGACTAGTGTGACTGTATATAGGCAGGTCGCCCTTGAAAATAGACCACTGTGAGTATGTATGAGCAGGTCGCCCATGAAAATAGATCAAGGTAAGCATGAGTGTGTGGGCTGGTCACCCCTAAAAATAGACCAATGTGAGTATGTATGAGTAGGTCGCCCATGAAAATAGACCAAGGTAAGCATGAATGTGTGGGCTGGTCGCCCCTAAAAATAGACCACTTTGAGTATATATGGGCAGGTCGCCCATGAAAATAGACCAAGACTAGTGTGAGTGTATATAGGCAGGTCGCCCCTGAAAGTAAATCACTGTAAGTATGTATGAGCAGGTCGCCCGGGAAAATAGACCATTTTTTTTTTCTTTACAAGCTTACTATGGAAAGCTCGAGGAGTTTTTTTGCTTCGTAAGCATTGTAAAGAGGGGGCAATTTTGCAATGAAGAGGGAGGCAACACAAAAAATAAACCCTAAAAAAAACTTAACTCTTTCTTCTCCCTCACCCGAAAAAGGAGCGGCGCCCCCCATTTTAGGAGATTTTTCCCTTCTTCTCGCTAGAAAAGCTTGGCTCCCTGAGCCCAAACAAAGCCGCAGTTCCCATCTCCAGCCATCTCCTCCTTCATCACAAGCTCCCCTCTCTTAGCCTGAGACCTCAGCCACTCCGCCCCCACATTTCCCCCTGCCCAACGCCATTTACTTCTCCCTCTCCCAGCCGTGACTCACTCTTCTCCATCCTTCATATCCCAAAATCAGCCAAACATCTCCCCGTCATCTGCCTCTTGCAGCCACAGCCGTCCCTGCTCCCCCTCTTGCCAGCCAAAGGCTTTTCTTCCCCTGCCACCCGAGGGAAACTAGCCCCTCTCCTTCATCTGCCTCACTCGCCTTCTTCCTCCAGCAGCAGCCTGCATACAGCGGCGCCAACGGAAGCAGCCCCATCACCGGCATTCGTAGATCAGCTCCCTTTCTCAGCCGGCCGTTCCTCAGCTCTTCCCTAGATCTGACTGATACCTCTCTCATCTTCCCCACCCGACAAACAAAGCCGGCCACCGTCGGATCTGCAACCAGTAGAGAAGAAACGAACCAAAAGGAAGACAGAAAACAGAAGTGAAACCAAGGAAATAAAAAACTTAAATCGACTGTTGTGTGCATTTCTTTTCTTGTTCTGCAGGTCACCAACGGTTTAGGAAGACAGAGAAGGAGAAGTCGTTCGCGATCCACTGCATCCCAGTTCTTTCCTCGCGGCGGTGCGTGAACCACGCACCGCCAGTAGTGGCGGCGCGTGAAGGAGACGCGTCGCCACTGTTCTTGCAGTTGCAGAAGGCCTTCCCTGCAATTTCTGGATTTTTTAGGGGCTATTCTGCAAATTTAAAATTTTATAATGTAATTTTTGTGTAGTTGTTTTGAATTTGTAATTTATAGTGTGGATGTAAAAAAAAAAAAAAAAAGTATAATGAAAGTGAATGTGTTGTTTGTATTTTGTTTATGAATTTTTTTTAATGATAACATTGTAAAGAATAAAAAAGAATTTAATATTTTGATTTGCTCATGGTTAAAGATTATGAACTTACATGTAAGTCGTATTTCTAATACCTGATGAAAAGATAATTTTTAAAACTTTTTTAATATATCAAAGCCACGAAGCAATTTACCTCTGGTGGGGTGCGTTAGGGGTGCTAATACCTTCCCTAACTACAACCAGTTCCTTACTCGTGAATCTCTGACAAGACCAGTACATCCGGGTTTTCTAGTAGCCCTCAATTAAATACTAGGTGGCGACTCCCAACGAATCAAAGTAAACGAGAGAAAAAAAATCTCCAAGCCGACACCGCGCGGGAGACGTGTGACAGGTTTGCAGGATTTATTAGCATTCATAAGGAGATAGCTAAATTATTGTCAACCAAATGGGTTAGCTAGAGTTTTGGCATACAGGTGAGATAACTGGATTGATTGGTAACCAAATGAGTTTGCTGGATTTATTGGCATCCATGAGGGGATAGCCGGATTATTGGCAACTAAATGGATTTGTTGGATTATTAGCATCAGTGAGGGATAGTCAGGGTTATAGACATCCATATAGGATGATTGAGATTAAGTTGACCTAGTTAATGATGATTGGAATTATTAAATTATTGAATCAAAGAAATAGGTTGAATATCTTTTAGGGATGAGAATAAGAGGTTATTGTTGATATGTTGCTTATATTTTAATGCTTATAATGGTTCTCAGACATTTATGATGTTAATTACTTGAATTAAGGTTCATCTCAGTACACTCATAAGCAGTAGATCATTAGTATAGTATCTTTTATAGATAAGTGATGATCCCTTGGGAGGGGTATGTCACTGATTTGAATCTTAAGGCGTGTTTATTAAATAATTTTATTTTGATGTGTACACAAATTATAATTTAAGTATTTAGTTGTTCATTAAGTTTATTGTTAATATGGAATTGATTTGAATTGTGGAATATTGATCATGGATGAATATGATGAGGTAGCCATGAGGTCGTCATGGTGTTATGTGAGAATAGGGTCCATAATGACAGGACCGAAAATTAAGCATTGATTTGTATGTGTCAATAATATGTATCTCCAAACATGGAGATGACTTATTTTAAAGAAAAAATTTACCAAGATTGCACTAGACTAAATGAAGATGATTTGAAAGACGAAAAAGGAAGGAAATGCAAATATCACAATAAGTATGTAAGATGAGAATTTGTGAAGACAATGGGTAATGATAAATGCATAGGAACTGAAAACTAAAAGGTTATATGAAATGTTGTATTGAAAGAAACACTAGAACATGTTGTTAATAAATAAAATAAATAAAGGGTATAAAAAATTTGTGAATGTGACAAGGGGTACAAAGAAATGATTTCTTAAAAGAAAAATATATGGATGAACCAAATGGTATGAGTAATAAGGGTGAATGGGAAATAATATGGGTAATGTTGAATTGCCAATTTATATGTATGGATTGGAAATGATACGGCTAAGTCATATGTGATGTTAAGTATGTTGAAACAATCTCAAGAAAGGTTGATTGTTTGAAAACAATAAAATGGGTAAAGAGATACTTGAATAATCATTAGAAGATTAAAATAGGATGAAATGGACATTAAAATAAAATGTAGAAGTAACGATCATGCATATTCAACGGTAATTGTGAGGAATTGTTGGAAAAGAAAGCAATTAAATGAGTTGTGAAATGTGAAGATTGAGAAATATAATTAGGGTTGAAATCCATTTTGTTAGAAATAAGATATTGTATAAGTTAAATTGTGTTCGTGAGATGATGAAATATATGGAATGGATGTGACTTGTATGGGAAAATGATATGGAAACACTATAATGGAATTGAAAAGAGAATTCAATCGAGGTTGGTGAGTATATGTTAAATTTGGAAATGATATAGATTTTAAATTATTAAAGAAGATTGATAAGAATGGTATCTCTGGTATAAGTGTTGAATGTTAATAACTTGATAACTCGAATGTTTATTATATTTTCTGTGATTTTACATGTACTTTCAAGTAAATGCCTTTAAAGGTTGGGGATCTAAAAGAAGCGCTATTGAGTTATTTAATTTTCCATGTTAGAAGGTATTAATGAAGTTGGAGAATAGATGTGTGATTTTATAGCAGAGGTAAAGGGAAAAGAAGAAAGGCCACCAATCAGTGAAATGAACGATTTGAATGGAAGTTATGGTATTAATATAAAATTTGTTAAGGAGAATATTTAAGGTTATGTCATTTCTACAGTTGATTTAAATATTCTGGTAATGAATATGAATATGTATGAATTTCACTATTGTGGTTATCTTTCCTTAAATTAGTAGAAGTTCTAGTGATGATATTTATGGATATCAAAGATATATGACCTATATTAATTATGTATTTAAGGTATTTGTCCTTTGATTACCTTAGTTTTTTTTTTTTTTTTTTTTGGAGGAACCCTGAGCTATTTTCATATTGAGGGGATTGGTGTATTTCAAATTATTACTTTAAAAACAATTTTTATGTATATCATTTAGAAAGTAATGTAAACATATATATATGTGTAAGGAATAATGTATCATTGTATTCGTTGATGAAATTGTTGATGGATGAGTTGGGATTGTTCTTGTATATAAAAAACATTCATCTATATTTTTACGTTCAAGATTGTAGGAATTAAGTATAAATGCATTCGGAAGTGTAAGGCATTACAAATAAAGCCTTAAGGATAAAATATTCATCATTAATAGCAATAAAAGTCTCATTACTTTAAAATGCTTTAACAAGTAAATACATTTCTTTTTTTTTAATTTAAGTATATATTTTATTATTATTATTAATAGTATGCATGCTAGGACTTTGAATTATTATCAATTGTAAGTTTGGATATATGCTTAGTATGCATGGTAGTATTCTATTATCATATTTATTGAAGACATGTTGTTATGAGTTATTATTTTGCATGCTTATAGATTTAAACTTGTGTGAACTCTAAAATTTCCTTGAAAACTTTCTTATGTTTAGCATGTCTTGCTATGCTAAACTAGACATCATTGCTCACTAGTTTAATATATATAGACACACACACACACACTAACTTTGATTCTATAGTAAGAGTTGTTAAAAAAAATCATCTGGTAATAATATAAGAAGATGAGTATAAAAATAAATAATATGGCATGTGTATGTGTTTAGAAAATTATTTAGAAACAGATTTCCCATGAGGGATCATAAAGACCTATAGAAATATCCCTAATTCTACTAGAGATAAGTAGTCACAGAGACTTGGAGGTAAGTGGTCACGATAACTTGGAGAAGGATCCTTGATCTATTTGGAGATAAATGGTCACGAAGACCTAAAGAGTTTAATGGAGACCTAAAGATAAGTGATCATGATGATTTGGAGAAAGATCTCTGATTCCATTGGAGATAAGTGGTTTCAAAGACTTGGAGAATTCAATGAAGACCTATATATATCGCTATGGACATTTTATTATAGATATAGAGATTTTTTTGTTGAGACTTTAGAGATATGAAGAAAATAATGCTTTTAGTTTAAAAGATAATGGCGATACATGTTTTAAAAATTATTTGATCTCGGGTAATGCATTATAAAGTTTTCTCCTTGTCTGTTTAGGTTGCATCTCCTTAATCATAAATTATTAGAGGTATCCATTAAAGATCAATCTTTCCATCTTTTTTTTAGGGTATGACATTAAAGTGATAAAACTTGTCAGGGTCCTGGTGTTTGTACCACTTTTCATAAGAAATGGGTATCACACAAAAACCTCTTTGAATGACAGCTAATACCTTAACACAGCAGTGCTAAAATGTGTGATCAGAAGCTCAGAAAATATCAAACTACCATGAATGGATCCTTGATGCTCCTCTTAGATTCCTTGGTAATAGATTGATGGTACTAAGAATATTTCTCCATCTGGAAATGAGGATGTTCTTGTTTGGTCACACTTGTTCTTCTACTTGAATATGATTCTTCATTGCTTATTTCATATTGAAGAGAGATCTATCAGGGAGAGTATGCAAGCTTCTCATAAAGAGAAGTTATAAACTCCACTAAATAGAGCTTTAGTAGTAATAGGTTCAAGTAGATCTTTCGTATTAGTATTTATTCGGTAAATCATTAGAGATATGTTATAGTGCTTTCATCTTTTTATTGGTTGATGATGAAAAGCTTAGTCGTGTTCTTTTTAGTTGAAATACTAGTGTTAATATAAAAGATGAGCCTAACATAGAGATCGTGAAAGTCAAGGATGGAGTTAAGTTCAAGGATATGATACCATATCCTAGCATATGGGGAAATCTTGCAAGTACCACCACTCTTTTGTTTTAAAGCTCTATGATGTTTACGATGTTTTGTATGTGCTTTCTGAGATTTATAAGGTCATCACAGTTATCTAAGATGGCATTTGTAGCGACACGGTATTTGAAGAAATGAGTGTGTAACACTTTGTGATAAAGTGGAGAGTCTCCTAACTCATGGGAATAATGTTCATTCTTAATAGCTTGTGTAGTTATTAATCTCAACTCGCATCTAGGTCTTTTTCTCCAAAGAGCATGTGAGTGAGATTTAGAAGAAGATTGATGGTGATAATCATGTTTATGCGTTGTTTTATACTGTTTCTTCAGGGAACTAGAGTGAATTAGGTGTCGAGGTTTTTTTTAAAAAAAATTCAAATGATTCAAATTATGGACTTAACAGGTTAACGTTGATTGACATCATTTTTGTTTTTTACTTGTATTTTTTTTTATCATTCTGCAATTTTTTTTCCTTTTCTTTAAAATGTGCTTGTGTTTGCTTAATATCATTTTATAATTTATCTAACTCATGGTGTGTATATATCGTACACTTACCTTACTGTGTGATGTAATTTTCCAAATCCAATTTGCAAAGCTTATAATGTTTTCTTAAAAACTGTAAGAGCCGAGAGGGTTATATTCCATGCTGCTGATACTGTGCGAGTGTCCCCACAGTTGGGGCCTTCTCATCCCATAATCTATATATATAAGGATTCAAACCCAGGAGGTACTCCTGCCAAGATTTCATTCTTTCAACAGAAGTAAATCACACTGGATGGAGTCAGACATTAATAAAATGCTTTAAATTTAATAGCAATAACGTTTCTTGGAAAAATCAAAGTACAAACTCCTAGCATATTAGATCCAACAATATGCAATGAATGACTGAAAAGACAAATGCTCAAACACAAGATTCCAACAGCGGGAATCAGATACTAAGGTTTTTTTTTTTTTTTTCAAGAAAACAAACCTATATGTAGCTAATAACAATTGAAAAGGAAAATAGGTTATGCTAAAAACCATAACAAAGCAATCAATGTGGCCATAAGAGCCATTGACAATGAAGCAAGTGTCCCTGAGACTGATACTCCTGAACTTAGTTGTGGGGATGGTGCTAGGTATCCAGGTGGAGCTGCAATAAATGGAGGAGAATGGTGGTGGAGACCCATCACTTCAACTAGCAAACGCTGGCCATTCTTGCAGTGACTTGGGGTTCCACTAATATAGTAGAATAGTCCTGACTTGTCGAGCTTGAACACTCTATTTCCATTGTTGAAGGCAACAATATGTTTGCTAGCGTCGCAGTGGTAGTATCCCCGCTTGTCTACTTCAATAACTGAGTCATTCTTATAATCAAAGGCTGCAAAGAACGAAAACAACAGAACGAATCATAAATCTGAGAACGTAAATATTACTACTGGCTGCACAAAAACGAAAACACTGTTTTAAGCTTGTACTCATTCTCTTGCAAGAACAGTACAACTCTTTGGTCATAAATCATTCTTATCTGGTTTCAGAATTATGATGTTTACACAGGACAGCCCATATTTCCTTCTTTACTTTCTCATAATCAAGTAGAAGAACATCAAAAAGAAATTTCCTGGTGAAAGAAATGTTTACGTTTCTACCATGTAAACATCAGTAACCGAACAACGGTTACACACCAAGTAAGATATTTGATAACCAGAGAAAATCATACAATCTTAACAGCATTCAAAAAACTTAGGTGTAGAAGTAGAAAGCAAACTGTATAGTCAAGATCTAGCTAACTGTAATGAACTCACAGAGAGAATCTCCAACTTGGAATCTGTTCCTAGTAGCCCACTGAGCATACAACGAAGAGCTGTTTTGTCCAGGTTCTTGCCATCCAAACACATCCCCAACTTTGAACACTCTTTCTGCGATAACCAAACCATTCATGGACGCAACAGTGATGATAAAACAAATGCAAAAGAAAACCACAAGAGATGTCATTTTGGTGATGTTCTTTGCTGTCGTCTGCATGTATCTGCTAGAGGGCTTTATATATTTTAACCAAAAGCATGATCGATATGATGGGTGTGGAAAGTAGGGTTGGTAGTTAATTCAACTCAGAACGTGGAGGATTTTGGCGGTTACATTAATCGAGTAATGGATGGTTTGCGAGATAATCGAGTATGGATTAGTGACAATTATGACTTGAAGAAATCTAGAATTGATTTGACTCTTTCAAAAGAGGACTTAGTGGGACGTTATTTTTTATTTTTTAAAAATTATTTTTAATATTAATATATTTATTTTAAAAACATTGAAAATATATAAATTTAAAATAATAAAATTTTAATTTTTTTCAAAAATAATTCCGAAACAAAATGTTAAACACTACTATTATTAATAAAGACAATTTATATGGTTATTCAAGCTATGATATATATATATATATATATATATATATATTCTGTAATTTATAGTTATTTAAAATTATAGTACAATTACAACCGAAAAAATTAAATTATTACCTTGAAAAAAAACTTGGTAACATGGACAAGTCGAACGTAATTATGGAGTTATGAAAAATTAAGTAGGATTTTAATTAAAAAATAACTATTTATCACCTTCAAGGAGTACATATTATTATTATTATTAAAGGAAATCAGTTTTAATTTATTGCTAATTAATGTATTCGTTAAATCGTAAATTTAAAATCTCTGGAATTATAATAACTTCAAATATAATCATATCGCGTTCCTTTTATTAAAATCACGTGGGATGAAGTAATAATACTGGCATTGCTACTATGAGTATGTTTGGTAATATAGTTGTAGGTATTTTTTAAATAATTTTTTGTGTTAAAATACATGTCAATAATATTTTTTTATTTTTTAAAAATTATTTTTAATATTAACACATCAAAACAATCTAAAACATACAAATTATATTAAATTTTAATTAAAAAAAATTAAATTTTTTAAAAAACACAACTACAGCCGCGTTCCTGTATGAGAGACCACCCCCCAGCAATTGAAACTTCTTTGCCATTGGTCCAGGAACATTACTTTAGAATCTTCGATAGAGTAAATACTGGCCTTGCCACTAAAACTAAAAACATTACTTTAGAATCTTCGATGGAGTAAACAAGTACAATGGAGAACTTGAAGAAGTTCTAGACGCAAAAGGCCTGTTTCTCGCCATTTTACAAGACAGTAGTAAAATGAAATTTTTAGAACCAGAGTTTTATGCAGCATGGTCGGCGAAAAAACCTTGTGCTAAGTTGATACAAATGAAAGATTAACTAGCTACTTGTAGTTGGTTTTAGACCAAAACGTTAAGACCATTCTGTACATGGAATTGAAGATCTACTTCTAAACTTAATGGAAGGCAGAAGCTCTTGAACATGTAAATAAACAACACAGCATCCATCATGAGAGAATCGCACATCTGACCATTACAATAGAATGCACAGGATGTGAAAAAAATTTCATTAGCAATTCAGTAAAACTCAGCAGATATAGGAATGGCTTGGCCTTTGAGGGCACAACCAGTTAGTAAGAAGCAAATACAAGCTAACTAAAGCCTATTCGACAAAAAAAAAATCATAGTATGTGAAGCAAAACAGAAAATGATTGCAGAATATATGAGAGTTCAGAAAAAAGGAAAAAGGATGAAGCACCATCAAAATTTCTCCCCGCACGTAACTTGGACTTCTGTGTGCCTATTGTATCAGCTCATCCGTGGTAGATCAAGGTGATGCATGACCTAGGTTTATCATCAAGAAGTTTACCTCACAAATTAACATAATTTGCACGATTCACAACTAGCCGTTCATTTTTACCATGCAATCAAGGTAACAGCTGCTGCTTCCCATGGCTAATTTCCTTGGCTAATGTTGCAGCATAAACAAAGATCGAGTTCCATGCTAAATTGAGCTCTCTTGGCATGTTGCTCTTGCATTGCTTGTTATAGATGTTTCATTCTGGTGCACCAACATTTCTTGAAACTGTGCACGCTTGGCAACCCTGATGTCGAGTATACTTGGTGGCATAGGTTTGATCACACCATGCAACTCAACTAAGTTAAAAAATTCTTGTTTGGTCAAACTTTTCTTTCGGACAAGTTCATCAACAACAGCATCCATCAGTTTTCGGTTCTGCTGCAGAATCTGACACAGACAAATTGTTTGCACAAGATAAGGATATTGGGAAGTTGCAACTAAGACCTTCTTTTGCATTATATTGAGTACCTCTTTTGCACCATCATAACAAAAGTTCATAACTCGTAGCGCCTCCAAATCAATTTCCTGAAATTTGCAAATTTCCTCTTAGAATGCATTAGTGCAATAATTAGCATATAATAGAAATGAAAATGTTTGCATTAGCGTGTCATTTCAACTAAAATATTGTAAATTTGCTCTATATAGCCATCTTCAATCCACTTTTAGCTTGTATAAATGGCAAGGGAACAATATAATCATGTTAGTCTATATGGTAATTCAGGTGCAAAAAAATTCGTGGTGCATTTAACCATGATGCAAAGTGTAGAAAAGATCATGAATCCCTACATTAATTCGATCTGCAGCCCAGAAGTTGGATAAACCATGATGTTTCTCAGAAAGGCCACCAAGAACATAGCTCCGTGCTGCTGACCTAGCATTGTCTGCTGTTTCAGCCCATATTGTACTCAACTGGAATAATTTGATGTATCAAGGCAAGTATTAGCATACCAGTTAAGATATATACAATACAAAATACTAATCCTGATACACAGAACAATCAACTTACACGACAAACCACATATAATGATATCAAAAACACAAAACTACGTGAGGGTTTTGATATTACCAATGACAATAGGTTTCTCAAAGCCTGAATGTTAAGAATTTAGGTGGTCCAACTAAAATGAAGTAAAAAAACTGTTTGCTTGAGAAGCTGAAAAAAAATTTTCTAATCAGAATAGTATAACAAATTGATGCAATATTTCATTTACATCATTCATCTGTTTTTGAATTCATGGTCGGATGCTTTTTTATGCGAATTGTTCTGCCGTGCAATAGCTTGTAATTAGTTTAATCAACAACTCATCAAAGAATGAACATCATTTGACTTCGAGTCTTCAGATCTTAATATCTTAATATGAGTTAAATCAAGCAAATGACTCAGAAGACTGTTTGTTTCTTTAGGAAATGCAAAAAGACCTACTACTGAAACCAATAAAACAAGACCTTAAATGCTAACAAAAGAATGAATAGCTAATATCCAACCATCAATCACAACATATATCCAATGACCTACCGAATCACACATGTTAACAAAGGTTTATTTACCTGACCCTCACCATACCAAAGCTCATCAGCTGCGCGTGGTGCCAGTTGAACAGTGATATGGTCCAGAAGGGATTGCCGACTGCATGATACAAAGAAACAAGAGGGTATCTTAAAAGAAAAAAATGAGTCCATAAAACAATTTCAACAGTAAAATTACTGCAGTTATCGTAACACAGTGCTATTGTATCAATCACAGTTTGGCATGATTGATATTTGGCTATCCTTTGAGCAATAAAAGACATTGAAGAGTTAAAGGATATATATACCTAAGCATTCCTTCCTTAAATTTGACATGATCCATTTTCATCCGAACATAACCAAGTTCCCTGCCAGCTCTGGGAGCAATTGTTACCTAATCCAATAAATAGATAAGTATAATCCTATAATTTTAAGGTTCAAAGTACATATATTATACAATTTGTGATATATACTAGCACAAATACCCAACAAGTTTAATTTCTAGGTAATCATCTCAACAAAGTCAAATATTTCAATAGCAAGCAGAATAAAAGGCAAGACGCTGACATTCCCCAAGCTAAAACAAATGACGAATACAAAGATGTGATGATTTTAAAATATTTGAAACATTATTAGAAAACCAGAAGGATAACCACTAGAAATTGAACTCCTGTTGCAGCCTAGAAAAGCCCTATCCCTATAACAGGGAAGATTCAACATGTAAAAACCCAAGAACTTGCCATAGTTTTTGTAGAGTTGTTTTGATCATTTATAATGTTTTTCCTAAAAGTTAAAACATCATTTTGGGCAAATGATAATGAAACACCATTACCCCGAAGTCACAGCAAAGACTAACACCATACTATAGAGTCCAATGTTTGAAATATTTCTGCTTCTCTGTCCATGGTCATGCTCTAGAATTTCACCATTTTCTATTAGAATTTCCAAGAGTTTCCAAGAATATGAGAGAAATTTTTCAATGTGCAATATATATTATTAGAAAAAGCAACATCCCCTTAAAATCAAGGTTAGAAACAAAGAACAGGCAGAATCTATTCTCTTTCTTTCTTAAATCTATTAGTCTGTCCAAAGAAAAATTATTTAACCACTCAACGGCAACAAAATGTGAAATAAATTTGCTGACTATCAAAGTGTTCAGCTGTCAAAATGCATACAAACCATCAACTTATGCCATGAATTTGATTCATCCTCCCCAATCTTCAAAGAGTTCAATAAAAGGTGTCTAACTAATCCAACTTATTTTTTGAAAAAAGCCAGCAACTTCTCATTTTTATTGTGCTTTGAAAATCAATGCCAGTTGCATAGAACCACAACTAGTACTCAAAAGGCTTGAGCAAATATTCATTGACTCAGAAAAGTGCATAAAAATTATGTGGTACATTTAGGACCGATTTTAAAAACGATTAGGCGGTTATTCTGCACTCACGTTGTCTACACATAGAAACAAGGTATGAATTGTGCCCTATATTCTCAATCTCACACATAAAAAACGGCATTTCAAGTAAACATCATGAGTTTTAACTTAAAATCTCTCTCTAAACAAGAATATAAGTGAGTCAAGGAATGCAACTGAATGAAAGAAACAGTACTATGAGAAAACTAATAAAAATGAATTTAAAAGCCATACAAACTCGATATTTCTGAGATCAGGAAAGTTCACAGCCACAACAGCCATGGCTGCTTCATTAATAGCTACTTGCTTCCATGTTGCAGGGCTCCTTTCCTTTCTATCCAGCATTCCTCTTTCCTCTATTTGTGCAGCTTGTAATAAGTCATCAGTTGTAATCTGCACAGATGCAATAAATTATTCACTGACATTATGCTATACACAAAAGTAATTATTAAATTATAAATCAAATCATTTGGGCAAAAGGTCACCGAGAAGACTGTATAATATAACTAACAAATTAGCCACAGGAAATAAGCAAATATCCATTTTTTTACAGCTAGGCAAATAATATTTCATTAACATTTCAATTCTTCACAAAAACAAACAATATTAAAAAAAATATGCAAACTAAAATAAAATAATTTATAGGATGAAGTAGCCGAGGCAGTAAAGGAGGATAAAAAATTTGATGACTCAAAATCTCATGATCATCCATGTTGTGGAATGGCCAATATTAGAGGTGGTTGGTCACATCCAAGTAGTGGCTGGTTTTTATCTACATGGAATTCTTATATTCCAAATTTTGAGGACTAAATAGAATGTGATTTTTAGTGTGATCATAAATTATAAGCAAACTTAAATCTACAAAGGTGTACAAACCATGAGTTGGTCCCAACAGTAGTTAGCTATGTCGTTACCACAAAATAATTCCTAGGAATAGATAGAAAAACAAAATGGACCTCTCCTGACCATAACAAAAGCAGACACTTGAAGTTTATTTTGGTATAGGATGTGGCTATGAACACATTATACTTGTCAAGGTAATATTTGGGGCGGAAAATATTGTCTCCTAGATTGCCAAGACAAAGAATGTTCTGAATAGGAAATTGAAGTCTCAGTTCCATCAAGTTTTATGGGAGACCTCCCAGTACGCAAATGCTTTTCTGTCTACTTGGTTCAAAGAACATTAAAAGCTGCCTAAAGTCCAAATCATTCCATTTCTCACAGCTCCTCTTCAGCAATTCAGGTCTAGTGACATGAAATCATACTGGCAAATGGAGTAAGATTTTCAATTTACAAGAATAGGCAATACCTCAGTCCTTCCATCACGCATCATATTAATTGCAGCAACCTCAATTATGTTGGCCAGCTCTGCACCAACCATTCCATCTGTCATGCTTGCAACAGCCATATAGTCCACATCATCAGCCATGGGTTTCTTACGAGCATGAACCTATTACCAAAAAAAATAAAAAATAAAACAGGATAAAAAGAAGCTAAAAGGCGTGGAATGGCCTAGTTTCTCAATGCCATAAAGAAAATGACAGGAGAAAAAAAGAGGAGAACACAAAAAAATGATGGAGATCGTAAATCATTACCTTCAGAATTTCCATGCGGCCTATGAGGCCAGGTTTAGGTATAAATATTTTTCGATCAAACCGCCCAGGCCTCACAAGTGCTGGGTCTAGAATGTCTGGTCTATTTGTGGAAGCAATAGTGATCACTTCCCCTCTACCTTCAAACCCATCCAAGGATACAAGGAGCTGGAATTAGAAAACTGAACATCAATCCTCAAATGCAGGTTTATCATAAAATAGCAGCATTGAAGTCTAAAAGTACAGGTTTAGGATATGCCCCAACCAACCTGATTAAGAGTGGCATCACGTTCTTGTCCACCAGAACCTTTAATCAAACCACGCTCCCTTCCAACAGCATCCAGTTCATCAATGAAAACAACAGATGGAGCCTATGCAAACAAAAATAAGTATGATGACATGTGAAAAAGATTAAAGTTCCCAGAGCTTGAAAATGAGGTGTTGCATTCTGAACAATATTCAGCTCTATATTTGAATTTGAAAGCATTGGGGGAAAAAAGGTAAACACATGTCTAAATTCATAGTGAGAACAAGTTTAGAATTTAACATCAGCAATACCACTCCAAGCTATCATGTGAAGAACCTTGATAATAGAGAAGCTAAAGAGAACACCTACGTTTTCCTTTGCCTCTTGGTAAAGTGCTCGAACTCGAGAAGCACCAACTCCAACATATATTTCCACAAATTGAGATGCAGAGATGGAGAAGAAGTTTACACCTGCCTCACCGGCCACAGCTTTTGCCAGTAAAGTTTTCCCCACCCCAGGGGGACCACAAAGAAGTATGCCACCTGATTGAAAAATGGATTCAGGCGGACAAGTCATGCACACAGGATCACAAGCATAATGACTTCATAAAAATAATCTAATTGGCAATGAAAATTCATAGGAATCACAAACATAAATAAAACATAATTCTTCGCTCCATATCCCTTTCATCTCTTGCTTTCAAAAACATTTAATAGCACAGAATACTCTATCCTCAAGAATCTCCAGTAAACTTCAACTGGATCAAATCTAGTGTCTGTAATCATCCCAGAAATTGACCAAAAGGAAGATTCATACCAGTATATGAGGTCATGCAATTTGAGATGCAACCAAAAGAATGTGTTGGATAGAACTTACATAGTGAACGTCAAGCGTTTAAAGAGAATATCACAAATAGTCTATGATAATTTTGCTAAAAGCAAGCTGTTATTTCCAGTCCTTTATGCCCCTACGACGTTGTCTGTAAAAGTTATGTTTGAGTTTTTTTTATTACTTAATACTCATGAAAGAATGAATGCCTGCAAGGCAGCATCTATGATAGTTCAATCTGTGCTGCTTTTTTTCTTTTAATTTTATTTACACAAGTTCTGCACAAGGGAAGTTTATTTGCACAATCCACTTCCAAAATGAATGTTTAAAGTGACTCCACAACATGCAGAGAAAAAGTGCAGTGTTTGATGTAATTAAAACAAGAACAATAACATAAAATGTAAGGTCCTCTCAACCAAATCCTCGAACTGGATAAATAACATAAATGAGATGACAAGCCACGAAAACAAATCCTACTGAAAGTTCAAATCAAAAATCATTAAAATTGCATACAATGGCTTTCCAAAAACTAACCTGGGATCTTCACTCCTCTCCTGCGGTACATCTCTCCATGTGTAAAAAATTTCACAATCTCCTCAAGTTCAAGACGTATTTTCCCAAGTCCTGCAACATCAGAGAACTTCACATCCACACCCCTTTCCAAGTACTGAGGCAATCTCTTATTATGTGCACGCCTAACACGTGCTCCTGACTTCATGAACTGCATAGCCATCTTCAAATAAGGATTTTGCTCCGCTTTCCCAGGCACGCTCTCATCTTCTTCCTCTTCTTCAATACCCATCAACTCCCTCTCTAACTCCCTCATCTTCTTTCTCTCTTCAGCATCTGCCTTCTCAATCTTGAGCCGATCATCATAGTCCTTCTTCTGCTTCCGATAACTAAGCACCACTGTACGATAAAATATTACAAAAAACACCAACCCTAACAAAGTTGTCACATTTGAGTCCTGTGCTAAATTTGCCCACATACTTGCCATTCTTGTATAATTCTTCCGTGCATCACGCAATGACTCTTCATACTTCTTTATCCTAGTCTCCCTCTTTCTCCTCCTGTCCTCGTCTTTCTTTTGCATCTTGATTGCCTTCTCGATTATTTCTCTTTCCTCTCTCATTTTCTTCAGCTCCTCCTTTCTTTGCCTCTTAAACTCCTCTCTGGCCATCCTCAACTCCATAGCTCTCTTGGACTCCTTCTTAGGCTTTAACCTCGACAGCATAAACTCTGGAACTTTCCACAAAAATCCTAAATATGGCTTAGGAAGCTCAGGTCTCTTAACCGGAGGGGAATATGCATTCACACACAAAGCATCAATCTTGAACTCATCCCATGAATCCCAAAACCTCCTATTACTCTCTAACGAGGGCAAGACAGTCCTGAACACTTGATTATCATCTAAAACCACTAAAACAGCCTCCGGACGTTGTTTTAAAGAGGCATTAGGCGCTTTAATCACATGCTTAAGCTTGTTGTTCTCTTTTAAAATCAAAACTTGAGTATACGGTATTCTATTGGATACAACTGGAAGATTCTGAGACCATTGTTTAAGCTGGTCCGGTGTCAAGGCTTCTTGTTGTGTCTTTTTTAAGGTTTTCTTTTTATGGTAAGTTTTGGGTGTTGGTGTGGCAGCAAAGGCAGGGTGTGGAGTGAGAGAGGTGGAGATAATAGTGAGAGTTATGGGTAAAGAGAGAAAACTGAAATGGGTTTTTTTATTGGTATTTTCAGTTTTGTTATCATTCTCAAGAATTGGGTCTTGTTTCTTGCATCTAATGGAAGGGTAAGTGATGGTTCTTAGTGGGATTTGGTGGGGTTTTGTGGTGGTTTTGGGGTGTAGTGAAGAGCTCGAAGGGAAATGACAGGCCATCAAAACTGAAAATTATGAAAAAAATTTCTCAAATAAAAGAATATAGAGACAGAGACAGAGGCATAGACAGGAACCTTACATTGTTGATTGTGAGACAATGAGCCATGGTTGTTCTTGATTGAATTGAATTCGAAACAGAGATGATTTTGCTGTCTTCAGTTGTGCCTCTGTTTCTGTTTTACAAGATAGAGAGACCTAACCTCATCTGAACTGGCCTTGTTTCTCCTTTCATGCAAGAAGACATCAAGACACGCCTTCCTTTTTTGTAAATCTTAGGCCTCTGTGGCCCAATCCAGATGGGCCTTCGTTACCCGTTGGATATGTCTATTCAATGAAGCCTTGTTCTTAGTCGTTGTCCAAGATCGATTATTATTATAAACTTCGATGACGAGCTCATAAATGAGAGTTACCGGCCTAACCAAGTCTACAAATAAGAGAAAGCTTTCGGCCCAACTAAACCCTTTTCTTTGCCCAATTAAACCCTATTTTCCTTGGGCCAACATAACTTTTTTTTTAATTTTGATACACCTTTATTTTTATTGTTTCAATCAAGTACTTTAATCAATTTTTTATTTTCTAATATGATTTATTTTTGTAAAAATACCCTTTAAAATAAATTATTAAAATAAATAAAAATATTTTAAATTAAATTAAATGATTGTAAAAAAAAATTATTTTAGATGTAAACTCTTTTCATCAATGATAAGTCATCTTGTAAAGACTAAAAAATATTTTATAACTAAAAAATAAATTATTGGTATAATTAAAATATTTATAACATAAATATAAAATTGATGAAATTATGACAGATAGACTATATTAAAAAACTTGAGTAAAAGAACCTAAAATGATGGTGTATCAAAATAAAAAAAATATTAAAGTTTATGTACTTGACTATTATAAAATGAAAGTTCAAAGTACAAATTGTGATTCAAGGATAAATGATACATCATCAAATAATAGGAAAATTGATGAAATATGGACAAGATTACTTGATTAGAGTTTTTAAAAATATTAATGCACTCAAACAAAAAAGAATTAAAATTCACATACTTGATTGAGAAAATGCATCAAATTAGTATATACTAATATTGAAATTATATCCTCTATCCAAAGAAAAAAACTTGTTTATAATAATAATTCTTTTCTCGTATTTATGAGTGAGGGAGCACAAGTATGTATATACCTAATAATTTGTCTTTTATAATGAAATTAACAATTATGAACAAAAACTTATGTGTGCAAGAAGTAAATATTGAAGTGAATATTTACCGGTAAATATTGAAGCAACTTGAATAAATAATAAGCTCTAGAAATGCTTTAGAATAAAGAAGTAAATATTGAAATTGTGAAAACAATTCATAAAAAAATAAGTTTTTCATAGCTACATCATTGGGCTAGGTTGTGATTGATATGTGAATTTCTATCTTTAGCCTAGAGATGTCCTTGAAAAACAAGTCTCTTGTGGGTATAAGAAATACTCACATGCTTATGTTTGTAAATATAAAAGATGAAAATAGTGTAATGAAAAAAAATATAGGGAATGAGAAAATAAAAACTTATTAAGACTTTGTCTATATAAGTTTGTATGTCTAGGTATGGAGCTTGTGAGTCTATATAAGTTTGTATGTCTAGGTATAGAGCCTGGGTTTGGCTTATGTTTGTATAGATTAATGTTGATCTTTTGCTTTTTTAAGTCTTTGTCCAGTCTCATTCCTCTTTGTTGTTAATGGTCTAAGGTATTTGTAGACCTATTATGTTGGCTCACCTTGTTGTAAGGTGGAGAAAAGAAGTTATGCAATTAGTATAAGAGTTGGCACACATTATTGGTTATGGTGCCATTAGCATCAGTCATTGGGGTTGGTGCTTATGATTCTATTGGTGGACATAATGGTGTTAACAGTGCTAGAAAGCAACATAGTATTGTGGCGTTGCTCTGTATAAAAAAATATATGGTGCCAACTACATAGAGAAATATGGTAGTGCTTGCATTATAATCATTGGCTGGAAGTGGAGTGCGAATAATTAATAGAAATGTGTACTTTGTTAAGAGTTTGTCAATCATGGAACTAAAAAACAAAGATGTGTGCTTGTACAAAAAGAGAGATTAGAGATAAAAAAAAAAAAAAAAGTTGTGTGAGAAGGAAAGAATGTGTAAGAAGGAGAAATGTAAAGAAAGAGAAAATGAGAGGTTGGGCTGGTTGTTTGGGCGTGGCCTAAACGACTGTATTGTTTTAATTATGCACCATTATCCAATTCTCCAAGTTTTTTAAGCATACATGTTTGGAAGATTTTAACCAAAAAAATAAGAGAAAAAACACTTGCTATATAAACATTACCTTTCTGGTTATAAGTACATGAGAATGTTACATTTGGCTTTTGTTTATGTATCTGCATAAGAGTTCTTCTCTTAACTTTTGTTAATGTTTCTACCAGAGGAGAAGAATTTAATTGTCTTACTTATTAATTAAAATAGTCTAAGCAACAAAAAATGAGTATAAAGGTAAATATTATGTATTCATTTGTGAACTTATTTTAGAGAGAAGTGGCCCATGTGGAGTCAGGAAAAGGATCCCTGGTCCTTTTTTAAGAGAAGTGGTCACGAATGCTTGGTGAATTTTAATAAAGATAGGGAAACATTGCCATGAAAATTCTTTATGGAGGAATGTAGATTGATATTTAGTTAAGGATATGGAGATTTTCATGGAGATAATTTATTGAAAACATAGGTGATGCAAACATTTTAAACACATGGTCAAGCAACTCACACGCAAGGACATCAATTCCTGGAAAGCCAAGTAAATCAAGTTTGATAGGAGTATGACACAAAGATAACTTGTACCTAGGCACCGACACTATTGGAAAACAGAAACCCCCACCCAACAAATATTGATTCGCGAATGAGAAGTATAAGAATGACGTCACGAAGTTAATTGTTCTTCGATAAGTTGTTTTTTAATTCTTTAGAGAATCAAGGAAGGAAGATTATCCCACCAACACACAACAAGTACGACAAAAGAAGTTTATTTATCTGAAAAATATGTAACCCTTACATGTTTGGTTATGCCTTTATTTATACTAACTCTAGACTGAAACAAATCCTAATGAACCCCTTATGTGGATTTATATGAGTTCCACTTATAATTAAAACCAAATAATATAAATAAAACCCTAAACTAAAAGAAAATAATAATAACAATAATAAATCTAAATTTAATATCCTAAATATGATAGGATCATATTTGTTACCCTATAAAAGTCCTATATAAGATAGAAGAAATCTGATTTGAAAAATTTGTGTTGTCGCCCCCTTTAGGTCCTTTATTAGCTTGGATTTTCTTGTTTAACTTGGATAAATAAGAAAACAAATTTCCCTCTTTGTTACTGATTTAAATACTTTCCTTCCTAAGCTAGGAAAGTATTAAATAATCCTTCCCTCTTTAGGAATCAGATCTGCCGAAACTTTCTTAATTGTTTAGGAAAATAAATTGCTGACTTTTTATCCTTGTATCATTAGAAAAAAAAAAAACATGCCTAACAAAGTTGGTATGGGGCCGAACACATCAGTCCTTTGTTCCACGTGAATTGGGCTCTTCTTGGACCTGAATTAGATGAATTAGAGTTTGTCCTTCATGCTCCTTAGTTGTCTCAAGCTTTTCTAGGTCCATCTTCCTCCATATGTTACGTAGAAGCCCATTCAATGCTTCTTTAAGCATCTTTCCCCTAACTCTTGTAATTGGTCCAATTGGCACCTTTAATGGGTCGTTGGCATGATTACGCTTGGTGTTGGGCTGATCCTCATTAATAGGGAAGTATTAATGTTTTTTATTTGAAAAATTTAAAAGATAGTGGAGATATAATTTTTGAAAATTATTTGATCTCAAGTAGTGCGTTGTAGGGATTTTCCCTATCTGTTTATGTTATATCTCATTTATCATAAATTATTAAAGATATCACTTGGAGATCAATATTTTTACTTCTTTTCTTAAGGCATTATATTCTTTAATTTCATGCTCGTGGTTACGGTGAAAGTGACAAAACTTGTTAGGATTCTTTGTTTTCATGTCACTCTTTACTATAGGTGGATATCAAACAAAATCTTTTCCTTAAATGACAATAAACACCTTAACATGCGTAGTGATAAGAGGTGTGGTAAGAAACTTAGGGAATGTCAAGTAATCACAAATAGATCCTTTTATGTTCCTTTTAAATAATATTTTCATAAGAGATTGATGGTGTTGTGGAATTTTATTCTTTGAAAAAAGGGGTATTCTTGTCTGGTAACATTTGCTTATACTCGAATATGGTTCTCCATTGTCTATTTTACATAGAAAAGAGTCATGTTAGGGAGTGTACATAGACATGTCTATGATTAGTAGTTGTAAACTTTACTAATCAAAGCCTTAGTGACAATTAGTTCATGTAAATCTTTCATATTAAGCATTTTATCATTGAATCTTTTGATATAAACTCAAGTGTTTTCATCTTCTCATTAGGTGATGATAAAAAGCTTATTCATGCTTTTTTCAACTGAAAAGCTAGTGTTGAAATGAGAGATAAGCTTAACATGAAGATTGTAAAACCAAGAATAGAGTCAGATTTAAGGTTATGATACCGCACCCTAATATATCCACAAAAAGTTATAGAAAATATTTTGCACATAGCATCATTTTTTTATGCTATATATTATAAGATGTTTATGACATATTGTATGTGTTACCTAGGATCTATACGACTATTATAATTATCTAAATTAACCTTCATGGTAACATAATTTTTTGAGAGATTCGTGTGTAGCGCTCTGTGATAAAAAAAAGAGTCTCTCACCTGGTGGGAATGATGTTTGTTCTTGAAGGTCGTACAATCATTGGTCTTATTTCATATCTAGGGTTTCTTCAGCATGTAAGCTAAAGTTAGAGGAAGATTGATGAAGATGGTTATGTTTGTGGTTAGGACCTATTGAGGAGTGCCTTCATAGTGAGAGCAACTCTTTCTTAGAATTGAAGTATTGTGTTTACTCTTTATGTCATTTTATCATGTTCTTTCATGGAACCAAAGTTGCCTCTATGCATATGGTGCATGTAACAGAGTTATGTGTTGCATTTTCTATTGATAAAATACGAGAGTGTGAACTTGTTCTTGTATGGCTAAAACAATATTGTTGAGCACTTGTACTTGATGAGTGAATTGATGGAAATTTGAAGGGGATGAAGTTTCTATAGTGGGGAGATCAATCAATTTTCCTTATCCGAGAGTTTCTCTACCATGAAAAAAATAGATGAGAAGTGAAAGAGAATGAACTAGTTTTTATTCAATTTCTCATACTTAATGCTATTAATAAAATCATTAAAAAAAATCAGATAGAAATTAAGTTTTCCATAACTCCATCCTTAGGCTAGTTTATAACTGGTTTATTAGCTTCTATCTCTACCCTGGCCATATCCCTAAAACCCAAGTCCCTCGTGGGTACATGAGACACTCTGACGTTTAAGTTAGTAAATGTAAGAGATAAAAAAAAAATATAAAGAATGAGAAAAATTGAAGTTAACTTGAAGAAGCCTAGACTAGCTTTTACATGTGTAAATACACCGAAAGAATTTTAGAAGGATTTGGTATCATTATTGCAAATTTATAAAGACTATGTTGCTTGGAATTACAATGAAATGCCTAGTTTAGATTGAGGTTCGGTTGAAAATCCTTTGCAAATCAAGCCTAAGTTCAAGTTACGCAAACAACCTTGACAACGAATGATCCCAGACATAATTAATCATGTGAAAGAGAAAATTGAAGGGCTCTTAGAAGTTGGATTTATTAAGCTAATTGGATATGATAAATGAATATCTAACATAATGCTAATATTGAAGAAGAATAGAAATGTAAGGATATGTATAGATTTCGGAAATATGAATATTGTAACTTTAAAAAATGAATTTTCAATGCCATCGGCTAATATGTTAATCAATGCAACACTTATCAATGAAATATATACTCAACTTTATGAATGGTCATTCTAGTTATAGCTACATCTTTATTGTAGAAAAAGATGTGTCAAATCTTTTTTCAGATATCCTAATTTGTTAGGAATGTATAAATGGACGGTAATGTCTTTTAGTTTAAATAGTGTGGGTGCTACTTGCTAAAGAGTAATGAATTTGATTTTTTATATTATGATCATTAACAACGGGAGATCTACATTGATGATATCATGTTAAAATCAAAGTCCAAATCTACTCATATGGATAATCTATAATGAGTTATATAACTATTATGAATAATAATTATCCGCTCCACGGATGTAATTTTTATTCCTTCCATTTATTTATTTTATTTCTTTCACTATCTTTACTTTCTTTCATTTATTTACTTGCTTTCTTTTACAACTTTTTTTATTGCTTTATTTAATTTTTGATATCCTTTAATTATATGCAATTCTTTTTATCTTCTTAAATGTTTGTCATGCGGATCTTCTTGAAGTATACTTTCCAACCATTTATAAGGGCTTCATATGCTTGCGTTTTCTGCGTTGTTGACTTTCCATACATCCGATGATTAGATTTCAGGATTTTTGCGCCAAAAATAGTTGAAAGCTGGGATGAAATGATCAAGTTGCTTGAGCAAAAATAAAAGTCACGCCCAGTGGGACTCGAACCCACAATCGCTTGATTAGAAGTCAAGCGCCTTATCCATTAGGCCATGGGCGCTGGACGTACACGGCTATCAATAATAAATAGATGAATTAAAAGTCTCGATCTCAACCAGTTACCTCATCCTCATCTTGCATATACCTGTTTTTTTTTAAATATCATGGATATCGTAGAAGGAAAAAAAGTTTCTAATACTGAATTAACTTTGTCATAGATCCCTTAAATTATTAAAAAAATATATATATGATAATACAACTGAAAAATTATAAATCATTTACATTCTTATTATTTTTCACTCCAATATTTTACCAATAATATTGTGAAATCATGTGATACAAATTTATAATATTTTCTTAAAAAATAAAAACAATATTATGAATTTAAGGGAATGTCAACATTTTAATATATATTTTATATAAGAGTTTTAGAATTATTTATATTAAAAATTATTTTCACTATCATTAGCTTTCTATTAATCTATTTTTAAATAAAATTATGATATCAAATGTTGCATGTTAATTATAGTATTTATTTCAGAAATCAAGGAAAATTAAAAGTTTAAATTGAATATCCATTTAGAATGAAGAATAAACTATATTCATATACTATTTGTTCTTTTTTTTATGAAAGAAAACAATTATTGTCATAAGTTGAGATATAAGGGATATATAAAACTACTATGTAGGTGCTTGTTTTAAGACATATACACTGAACTGACTCATATACAAATTTCATATGAAGTGATCACATATGTATGTAAAGGCTCATGTGATGGTTGTATAAGTGATTCTTAAACTTGAGATCATTAAGTCATTTTATATAGAGAATATTATACTTTGATTATATTATATGTTATCTTGATCGAGGTAATGAAAGAGCAGACATTAGATATAACATGAACTATACGAAAGTAAATGAGTGATCAAGAGAGGATTCATCACCCTAAGTAATTTTAAAAAAAATTAATATATTCTCAAATAATATAGATTGAAAAATTCTTGGCTAAGATGTAATGAAATTTTAAAAAAGTTTCAAATCTTATTCAAATGATCAATGATTATTATGTAGAGAATAAATATTATTTAACATAACAGACATATTTCATGCTTTAATGTTAAATTATAACATTATTGATGAAAAGATATTAATGACACTGAGAAACTGATCACTAAAAGGTTAGTCAAACCACTAATAACTTTTTAATATTTGAGGGATCATGACACCTTATTAGACGATACACTTGATTTTAAAATATAAATTAATAAATTGTTTAATTGATAATAAATTAAATTGTTTAATTTATTTAATTTAATTTAATTATAATTATAATTTATATTTGGGACAACATATTAGAAACCTAATGGGTCACACACACATTAAAAACCATTAGTCATAAATTAAACTAAGATGATTTAATTAAGTATGACTTAATTAAAGTATATTTTAGAAATTAAGGACTAGAATATAATTAATACATAGATTATATTTCTAGACTAAGAAAAATCAAGGACTTGATTGAGTTAATTTCTAAAATTGTCTTGAATTAATATATGGATATTATTTAGAAGACAAATTAATATTTTGTCAATGTAAGAGTTTTTTAGATTTTCCTATAAATAGTAAGTTATGCCTTTTATTTTTTAGAGTTGTTGTCTGTTAGACATAAAAACTACGTAAACACAAAATTAGACCTAGCATTCTAGGTATAGCAATCCCTCTATCCTAAATAGGGATTTAGGAGATTTTTCATGGATGGTTTGTGTGGATTATCGTTGGATGCCAGACAATTAGATAATTTATAGTTTGCAACAACTTAGTCTTTAAAAAATTATTTAAAATAAAAAA
>Ga0325403_1000020_pt1 | contig 70885 bp, 22 predicted proteins | sample PopdelMetagenome_19_FD_205665 | JGI IMG/M metagenome (GOLD analysis project Ga0325403, IMG submission 205665) | Populus deltoides microbial communities from Bellville, Georgia, United States - Xylem-PdKOR-R4 | ecosystem: Host-associated > Plants > Phyllosphere > Stem > Wood/Secondary xylem... | reverse complement strand
TAAGAGTCATAAAGACACCATTAAACTACTATTAAGTGAACGGTGCAAAATTGCAAAAGGGTATGAGTGAACAATATTCTGATTTAGCTTTAGTTAATTAACCACTTATGACAACTTTACTTTAAAGCTTTGTCACGTTTTTTTTTAACCTAGGTCGGTTTTATATGGTTAATATATTGTCCCTTTGACTTTCAAGAGCTTTAGTCAACATCAAATTAACTGGGCCTTTCCATCATCAACACTCCAAAACGAACCACGCTTGATCCGTTAACAGCGTGAATCATGGCGTGCACGTCACCACCACTGATTGTGTTCTGTGGTGACCCGTGTACACTATAGTGTTTGTTTCTCGAGACCGTGTCTTCTCTCCAACGCTCATCCATACACGTGTCCATCTTGGCAGCATCTCCCACCCCACACGCCAACAGAAATTCCATGCAAATATGAGGACCAATTCGCTAAATGTAAAACAACAGGCCAACTACCGATCAGTCTCCTGCAAGCATAAACTTGACTATTGGACGGTGCAAAGCTATGATATATTTTTAAATAAAAATTAATTTTTATTATTATTCTAAACACTATTATAGTCCCCAAACTAATGCTTCTTGCAATTTCACCACCTAATCATGGCTAACTTTGCAATCAGGTCCTTTATTTACCAAGATTGGATTGGAAAACCCACCACTTGAGTATTTGGCGGTGCTAGCTATGGTATATAGTATTATTTTAATATATTTTTAAATAAAAAAATATTTTAAAAATTAATTTTACCAACACCCTTATAAATTATAATCCCCAAACTAATACTTCTTGCAATTTCACTATCCAATCATATCTAACTTTGCAACCAAGTCCTTTACTTACCAAGATTGGATTGAAAAACCCACCGATGAAGGAACAATAATAAAATAAAATAAAGATAATTTTGTTGATAAAAAGAACAAATAATAAACCTTGCATCGTAGGTTTCGTTCCTTATGCATACACATTTAGGCATCTAAGCATATTAAAATTAATAATATTTTAATATTTTTTTATAATTTTAATGTAATAATAATATTAAAAATATAAAAAAATATTTTAATTTATTTTTAAGTGAAAAATACATAACACTACATAACCAGATACAAACTTAGTTAGTTAGGCTTTATTACAATCTTCCTAGTCAAGAAACATGATTTAACTTCACATTTGCTTGGTTGCGTGATGCCCTTCCTATCCTCAAACCCTAATTGGCTAAGAAATTGAAAATGAAGAAGAGAATTAGAAAAAGAGAAGCATGCCCTTCCATTCTTTCTTCTTTCCGGGAAGGTGGAGAGGAAGCTCATTGATTTTGTTTTTACTCGAAGGAACTTGTGTTTCAATTAATTTATTTTAAATAATGTCTAGACTGGAAACGTGATTTAAATTATATCTTATAAAAATTAAAAATTTATTTTTATTTAAATTTAAATTTATTTTTTAACTTTAAAGTGTATTCTACAACTATTATGATTTTCTATATGTTAATCTCAAATAGTGAGTCAAGAAAATTAAAAAATGAAGCGTGTCTTTTTAATAACTAGATCAATCATTTAAAATTAAATTGTTATTTTTTTGAATAGATCTAAAGAAAATAAAGAATGAAGCATTATATTTAAATAAATAAATACAAAATAATTAATGTAAAACCCGACCCGACCCGACCCGCCCGACCCGGAATGAAGAAATCGTGATATAAATGTAAGGATTTGTAGTTGGTGGACTAAAACAAAAGGAAGAATCTTCTAGCTAGGTCATAGCACCTTATCCTCCATAAAAAAACGTTTCTCACACTTTTGTATAAACTAATAAGAAAACAGAACCTTCCTTAGAAAACAAGCCACGCGACCCTGAACTTTCTCTGTATTATCCTCTTCAAAACCCCCCAAAATCCTCTCTCCAAAGAAACCCTTAAATACTCATCTCTCTCCGTTGCTCCTCAATCTCGATAATTTCAACTTCCCACTTCCCAAAATGGCATCTGGGTCATCGGGTCGGACTAACTCGGGTTCAAAAGGATTCGATTTCGGGTCTGATGACATTCTCTGCTCTTACGAAGATTATGGTACCAACAATCAAGATTCCTCTAACCTGTCTCATTCAGATACTGTTATAGGGTCCAATTCGAGCAAGGTAACTGTTTTGGTTTGGTAAAGCTTTGATCTTTTTGTTGGGTCAGGTGTGATTATTGAAATCTGTGCTTAGCTTCTTTGGAATTTGGGGATTTAGGGTTTTGAACTTTTTTTTGGGTTCGGTTAGGTATTTCTTTTGTGTTTTTTTACTATGAGTTGGATTCTTGATTTTAAATGGAAGTTTCAATTTATTTTTTGCTATTTTAGCTGTAAATGTTGAAATTTCTGTGACTCTTTTTAGGGTTTTAGATTGTTGGATTTGGTTATGGATTTTTCTAACTAATCTTGGGATGATTAATGGTGAATTTTTTTTTTTTTTTTTGGTTTTTGCCAGTAGAGTCCTTAATTTTTTTAGTGAAAGTTTTAATGGTTGTTGACTTCTTTCTTTAACTATTTTTCTGTTTTTGTTATATGGCAAGCAAAAGGTGAATATAATAATTTACAGTTTTTGTTCAAAAAATCGTAGGCCTTTTGGGTTTGTTTGAATTTGGTTTTCCTTGTTTTCAAATTAGAATATGAAAGTCGATCGAGTTTTGGTTAAATTTCATCGATTTTATCATTTCTTAAGATAAGTGCTGAGGTTTAGATGGAATAAGATGATGTGCGAGGATACTATTTTTAGCCAATGTAATGGAATTTTTATTAGAAAATGAGAGAAGTTTGGGGCCCTCAATATTTAGCTGCATAGTCTCATGCTTGCTTTATTGCAATGCTAGGTGAGTGCAAAGAGATCCTGGTACCTCAGAACCGCACATCTTAAAGTTTCTTTGGAGGAAAAAAATGTGTTTTAGAATGACATGTTAGTCTGACTGCTTTTTAAATGCAAAAAAATCATGAGGGAAAAAAGAGTAGGAATGTTTGATTGTGCTTACTTGGCAATTCATTACTTCAAAATATCAAATTTGGATAACAAACAAGTGCCATTACAAACGATCATTGAGCTCTACATTGCTGGTAGGGTTGGATAACAGACAAGTGCCATTTGGAAAGCAAAGCATTTAGATCTTACAGCTCTTTTTTCTGCAAATTTAAATATCGTGGTGAACTGATGATGATAACTGGCTGCACTTTTAAAAGTTTTGCTGAAAAGCTTGTTTGCACACCACAGAACTACTTGCCACTAGATAGCTGTTCTTTCTTTTTTGTTCTTTTGGTACTTTGTTTACTAAGAAAATGCCCAATTGATATTTTCCTTGTACATGCTTTGAGAAGTCCTAGTTCGAGAATTGAAAGAGTCCAATTCAGATAATTTTTCTTAGATCTTTTCAGTAGTTTCTTACTTTCTACTCAACTTGAATGCTTAACCTGGAATGCATTTTTTATAGCTGTTCAGTATAAAGCAGAATTATTATCACATTCACTTATATGAGGAACTGCAATTTTCTACTTCAAGCAGGATTTTCACAAAAGTAGAATGACAAGGTCATCAATGTTTCCTGCTACTTCCTATAGCCAGCCAGAGGATTCTTTCAATCAAGATGTGGTCTCTATTGTTGAGAAAAGCATGAAAAAACAAACTGACAACATCATGCGTTTTCTTGAGGGTATCAGTTCACGGCTGTCCCAGTTGGAATTGTGTTGCTACAACCTTGATAAATCAATTGGAGAAATGCGATCAGATTTTGTTCGTGACAATGAGGAGGCAGATTTAAAACTTAAATCTCTTGAGAAGCACATTCAAGAGGTGATTAGATTGCTTTTTATCAGTATTTTCAATATCATGGTTTACTAACTAGTAATTGTGTCCAAAGGAACTGTGTTTTACCTTTGCTTATTTCCCTTGGTCATTGGATGACACATGGGAGTGCATATGGTTACCAGGTTTTCAACTTTTGGGTCGAGTAAAACATCCTGACTGGCTAAATGCTTATTTGAGTGATAGTGGTACTTTGATAAATTTAGGGAGGCTAAATAAATGCATATGAGTGATATTAGTAATAATGTGATATTAGTAATAATGTAATATTAGGGTAATTATTTGTTTTCCGATTGTACTTTCTGGAGCCCCAGCGGAAAAGAATTATGGGTTTCTGTGGGAAGGCAATCCTGCTTCATTTTTAAACTATTGAACTATTAAAATGCAATTACTAATAAGTTTATCACTTCTTTTTTTGCTGACAACATATCTTGATCTTCAAGCATTTCATCTTTTTTCTGGTCGTATGATACTATAGTATGGCTTGTTTTATGGTGTTTGCTGCAGGTGCACAGGTCTGTCCAGATTCTAAGGGACAAGCAAGAACTCGCTGAGACTCAGAAAGAATTATACAAGCTTCAGCTTGCACAGAAGGAACCCTCTTCATCAAGCCATTCCCAATCTAGTGAGGAAAAAGTTGCACCAGCTGCCTCTGATCCCAAAACAACTGACAATACATCTGAAATACGTAACCAGCAATTGGCTCTTGCTCTGCCTCACCAGGTGGCACCACAGCAACAGGCCCCACCTGTGCCTCCACTCTCTCAAGCTCCACCTCAGAATGTGGCACAACAGCAATCTTATTATTTGTCTCCTGCCCCTTTACCAACTCCAGCAGCTCCAACCCAACACCCTCAGAACCAATATCTAACTTCTGATCCTCAGTACCGAACACCCCAAATGCAAGATGTCTCTAGGGTGGCACCAGCACAGCCACAAGTAAACCAGACACCACAAGGCCAACAATTTCCTCAGTACCAGCAACAGTGGCCCCAGCAGTTACATTTGCAACTACAACCACCTCAACAGCCCTCCATGCAGCCCCAGATCAAGCCTCCATCCACCACAGTTTACACTCCCTACCCTCCAGCTGGTCAGCCAACAAATCCCTCTCCGCCAGAGACTCTACCTAACAGCATGCCCATGCAAGTTTCATATTCAGGTGTACCTCAACCCATGTCTAGTCGTGCTGACACGGTGCCATATGGATATGGAGCTGGAAGAGCAGCAGTTCCACAGCAACCTCCACCTCAGCAAATTAAGGGCAATTTTGGAGCACAACCCAGTGATGTATATGCAACTGCTGGATCTCATCCAGGCCTGCCCCCAGTAAGTGCATACATGATCTATGATGGTGAAACTGGGAGAACACACCATACATCTCAACAACCTCACTTCCCCCAGGGTGTATACCCTCCTCAGCCAGCTGCAGGTGCAGGTATGCTGCCCCGCCATTCAAGCCCTTCACACTTTGTGCGCAACAATTTCTACAACGATTTGATTGAGAAATTGGTAAACATGGGTTTCCGAGGTGATCATGTTGTCAGCGTGATTCAGAGGATGGAGGAGGGTGGTGAGCCTGTGGATTTTAATTCTGTGCTGGATAGGTTGAAAGTGCATTCATCTGGGGGTTCTCAGAGGGGAGGATGGTCTGGTTGAAGCCACCACTAATCCATGTTCGAGACCTTAATTGCAGTGACAGTTATGCTTGTCTTCAATTGAATAAAGGCAGTTACAATGCACGGTGTTCTCCAGTACTGTGTATAAGGTTATTGAGTCTTCATGTATCTATGATGTTATATGTTAGCAGTTCTTATTGCATGTGTGTTGGACCTTTCTCTCTGGTTTTTAGTAAGGGAGATCCAATTTCACTGTGAGCCTTTTAACTATCATGAACCTATGAGTAATTTGGGTTTCTTAGCACGAATCCTCTCACTCCCTTTTTTGTTTCTTTCAAATCTTTCCTCTTTCTCTTCCCTTGATTCAGGGGTTAGATGCTTATTCTTTTCTGTTGCTTTACTTTTTTATCTCCCTGGTTTTATATGATATCCGTCCTACTTCCTTTAATGTACGATTTCTTTGTCTTTAACTGACAAATATTGAAGTAATCAATCATTTGTGACCCTAAAAAAAGTCCAAAGATGTCTGATGCCCTAAGTCGGGTCCGGTTCAAGTTGGGCATGGTCAAAAAATCCAATCATATTTAAACTTGTTGAACTCGTTCTCCAGCTCTTCTAGTTCAAAGATGCAAATGGATTTAATAGGTCGGGGCAAGTGGGATCGTTGTCCTAACTTTCATGTCCAGAAAGAGTTTTCAACATGACAGATCCACAATCCCTCGCCTCCTAGGTGTTAGTATCGGACTTCGCTAACTCCTCTATCATTTCGAGCATGACTTTAAGCATACTTATTAAGTGGGTTTGGCTTTGCGGATGATGACTCATTGACCGAGGTCGGTTTTTTTTAAATTAACTTCATCAAATTTGAATATCAAATCATGATTTAATGGGTATGGTTAAACTTGAGTGAGATTCAATCAAATTAATTTCACTATTTAAAAAAAAAACTTTTACTAAAAGTTACATAGTTTATTTTTTACCAAAATTTTTTTTTTGTTCAAAACAGCATTATTTGAGTTTTTATTAAAAATTGAAACAAAGTTGACGAGGCATGGATGTTGAGAAATTATTCTATTGAAAAACTCCTCCTTCAATGAATGGACACCGAAATCCAGTCGCATCCCATGTGAACTTAATTATTGAAATGGTTAAATGGAGCATTTCCAAGCTAAACCCTTCTTAACATGGCGCAATCAAAGTTTTGTCGGTTTCATAAAATGATTAGATTTGAACCCATCTGGAAGCTGATTGCTGATGTCTAGTTAATTAGGGTTTTAAAGCAGGTTATCAAATCCAGTATGATATCAAGTCAATCCATACAATATATAAATAGATCGGCTTTGTGTTTTAGCATTTTCTACTCAAACCCACTTGGCTTACCATTTTTTAAATTGCCACTAAGATTTTCTTATTTTCTTCCTCCTCCTCTCATGGAAGCTCATAACTCAAGTGGGCTAAATTTTTCTTTTCATGAAGGATCTCGAGTAAAACAACTTGTTTTACCAAGTCTCACCAATCTTAATGTAGCCATCTTGCAGCAATGACAATAAGATAGTTTACAGTTTTTAACTTCCAGTTTGTTAAAATGGAGGTCTAATTGCTAGAAGGAATTAGGGTTTACAGAACTCGCATTGTTACAGATCTGAGTTCTGAATTTTAAACCTTGAGAGTATATGGTTTCTCACATTCCATTTCAATCTTAATTACTATAAAAGAAGGCTTTGAAATCTGTTCAGGGCTATTCAAAGAAGAAGAAGAAGAATTAAACAGGGTTTTATCATTTCTTCAAAACTGAAAAATGTGTAAAATATAAGAAGTAGATTATAAATGTATAAAAGAAGGCAAGAGCTCCATGTTAAAACTGAACACTATGCTTGAACATTTCCTTTCCTTGAACACTCAGGACTGAAGTATGTATTCTGTTGTCTGGGATCACAAAAACTGAGAAGTGAAGGACAGAGTTGTGGCCACAATCAAGCTCCAAGAAGGCAACAAGAAAATGCTTGCAGAATTATCAACTGAGTTCTTGGAATTGGGAGAATTATTGCTGCCTGATACACATTGACATTGGATCATCGATTAGCATGAAATATTTAATTCAATAAGAACAGAATGAATGGAGTGGGAATGGAATGCACACCAGTAAGGCAGGAGAGTGGATTGACATGCAGTCCACATCTTCCAGGCAATTCTTGGGCCTCAGTCACATTGATCCCAGCTTGATTACTGCCTTGATTGCTCGCCAAGTTACACAGACATTTTGGGTTTGATTTGATCACAGTCTTGAGAGGATCACAACAAGTATCTGGCACATCTTTCGTTCCATTAAGGTAACTGAGGCAAGGAACGAGCTGGTTTAGGCACGAGGTGTCTTGGGCATATCCATCTTGCAGCAACACGAACAACATTAGCGATGAAATCCCAAGAAAGCATGACAACAACTTATCCATCTCTGTGTTTGCTCTTTTGGGGAAGTGAATATACAATTTATATGAAAATGTTAGTAGGTTTGTGTCTCAGAGGAAGTGGGAGTTGTTGATCTAAGTTTCGGTGCTTGATTAGGAAAGTTGGCCATCCAATTCTGATTTCTGGCTAACTTTAGCCGACCATCTTGTAATGGTGACAGACTCCTGTTAGAGGCAGACCATGGCAGTTGGATAGGTGAAGCTACTTTCAGTAGTCGTGAACAGTATTATTGTAATGGTTATTTTTAAATGTATTTTTTACTTAAAAATATATTAAAGTAATATATTTTTTATTTTTAAAAAATTATTTTTAACATCAGTATATTAAAGTAACATAAAAACACAAAAAAATAAATAAAAATATTTTTAAAATATAAAAACAAACAGACTAGATAGGTACAACAAAAACCTCAGAAAAAAAATATATGTTTGTAGCCCATTAGATCAAAAGAATTACAATAGAGCGAGGATAGTTTTGTACTAGGTCTACCCAATATCACAAATATTCATGGTAGATGTGTTTAGTGTTGCGGTGCAGAGAGATTTTTATAAAGTATTTTTTATTTAAAAATATATTAAAATATTTTCTTAGTTATTTATTTATTTTTAATATTATCACATCAAAACCATTTAAAAATATAAAAAAACATTGATTTAATATTTTTAAATGAAATATAATTTTAAAATATATTTAAAAACAACTAATTAAAGTAATTTCTTCTAGTAAAGTGGATTCCAGCTCTAGTGTATTTTAATTTATTTAATTATTGTGTAATGAAAAGGGATTGTTGTTAAGAATTCATTAGATATTCCAATAAATAATATATAAAAGAAAACAGCTTTCGTGCAAGGAAATGAAGTAAATTACTCTCCTGGAATCTGAACTCCAGCCAGACCATGGGGTGGATAGGCATGGAGAGAATCACAGGAGGGGATTGAAGCTGAAAATTTGTGGAAAACATGTGAGCCCATGTTCATCTTTATGCTTTGAAGTTCGAATTAAAGTTAAATTCATATGCATCTTTTCCTGTCGACTTTCCATGCCATTTCTTGACTTTAGGGCATCACTTTGTGTTTTTATCAACTTATTTATTCAAAGAACAATGCTCCTCTTCTTGTGCTGCGCATCATTGCTTTCTGCTCCATCAACCCCGCCCCTCCTCTCGTTTAACCTTTATATATTTATATTTATATTTATATTTATATTTAGCATTGTGGTTCGACGTCGTTTTATTTATATCTAGATTGTGTGTGTGTGTGGATATTATATCATTAATATTCATGATAATTTCTTCATGTAATCTATCTTTTCTCGGCATCGATGATCTCAGAGTTTATTACATCTAGATTGTGTTTGTCATTATGATACACTATATATTTTAAAAATATATTTGTACTTAAAAATATATTTAAATAAATTTTTTTTTATTTTTTGATATCAACGTATTAAAATTATTGAAAATAACTATAAAAAAATTAATTTTATACTTTTTTAAATGAAAAACACTCTTAAAATGTATCTAAAAATAAAAGCTATGATGCTCGTAGACTCATTTATGTAAAAAAAAAAAAATAGGTATTATGATGATCATATTAATTCTTGATAGATAATAAATTTAAAACTACTAATTAGTGATTTTTTTCCCTCAAGGTAACCTTTTATTTTTAAATTTTTTTAGGATGAATTTTAAATTATCACCAAATTATTGGGATAATCTTAATTATACATCTAAAGTATATTTTGTGCAATTGTACCATTAAATATACTAATAAAACTATTAATTATTTGTGTTCTTCATGATTCTCTTCGAATGATGAAATAAAAGGAAGCTCCTTGTATGCAAGAGAATAAATATATGTAAATAAACTGTAATTAATATTATTTTTTAAATAAATTTGGGATTTTATATTTTAATATCTGTGAATCACATGACACGTGTTGTTAAATAATTTAATCATGCTCCAATTTTTAAAAATACTTTGAATGTATAATTAAGGTTTGCCTTGTATTCTACGACACCCACTTGCCATGTGAAAGATGAACTTTCATCGGAACCATCAATGTGAAACCCATGAAATCTCAACCATCCATCATGTTATCAAATTGAGGTCCCACATGACGGCGACGTGGAAATATCTAGAGGGTCCACTAAGGCGTAACCGTGTTTCGAAAACTTTTGTTTGAATTTAAAAAAACCGGCGTTTTGTTTGACTTTTGTCCATGGAACGGTCACGGTCAGAGACACTGGCTGGAAGAGAGTACCTAGATCTGATCGGTGGGGCAATAATAAAATATTAAAAGATGGAGGCATGGAGTGTGGGTCCGTTTGGTGGCTTTGTATGTATGGGAGAAGCCTCCAAAGAAGATTACTTCTCCCATTTTTTTTTTCTTTTTATCTATAAATTATTTTAGAGCGTGTTTGGTAGTGTGGATACAGTTGCTTTTTAAATAACTTTTCGTGCTAAAATATATGCCAATAATTTTTTTAAAAAAAAATCATTTTTGACATCAGCATATTAAAACGATCCAAAAAGTACAAACCGCATTCAATTTTAGTAAAAAAAAAAAATTCAAAATTTGACGAAACACAGGTAAAAACATAATGCCAAACGCTGCCTTAGCAACAAAGGAAGGGTTTTTTTTTTAAAAAAATATTAAAACCTTGAAAACGACAAAAGAGAAACGTCAGAGATATTTTTTTATTTATAAAAAAACAGAATTTTCCATTTTCTTTGAAAAGCTAACATAAAAATGTTGAAAATTATGTAATCTATATATTTACGTTTGTCTTTAAAATATTAAATTATTTTTTAAACAAAAAAATTAAAATTTAGTTGACCTTCATTTAAACCGCAATTCCAAATAAGAAAAATATAATCACACTTCTCAAATGCTATGAATTATAGCTTCTGAAAATGATTATAAAGTCATGTGAGGAAAGAGTTGTATTGTTAGTATTTTTATTAATGCGGGTGTTCGAACTAGCTTGCTTGTACATTGACTAATCTCACGGGCTCTGAAATTAACGACCATTTAAGTTTTCCGTGACCTTAAAGGAACTTGAACTCGTAATCATTATAGAATAAACTCAATACCTAACCAGTTAAACTTGACCTTAAATATGTTAGTTTTAAGGGTTTTTTAGTCCAATTTATTTTTTTAATTTAATTTTTTTAAGAAATAAAATTTTATTTTATTTGTGTAGTTTCCGAGAATAGCATGACTTGAATTCCCTACAAAAATTAGAAGATGTCGCCATCAATGGATTGGTTTTTTACTTTGTCAGTTAGTTAATGCCTTTTTCTCCCCCTTTGTATTTTCTTGAATTAGTCTCTTTCATGGCAGTGCAGCAAAAAGGGGACACCCAATTCATGAGAAGAAGGGGCTGTTCTGATTTTCCACCCTCCCACTATCTCTTGCAATTGGGATTTAATTCTCTATAATTTATTTATTTATTTCTTTTCTTCTTCTTCTTGCCGATCGCATCCAAATCAAGTGAAACGCGTAATGTCTGAATCCCGCAAGAACAAAAATACAAATACAAAGCTTCTCCCACACTCTAATTCAAGACATGCAATAATGCTCGAGGCTTTTTCTTTTTTTGGAATATTCAATGTATTTACCGGTTTGTTTTTATGTTTTAAAAATATTTAATTTTTTATTATTTTAAAAATTTTAGTGTTTTTATATCATTCTATTCGATGTATTTTCAAAAAAAAAATAATTACTACCACAATACTAAACAGACTCTTAATTATGATGACAATTATTTTTTAAATTGTTTTCACTTATAAATACATTAGATAATATTTACTTTTATATGAGCACATAAAAATTATTCAAAAACATAAATAAATGAATTTAAAATAAAATAATTATTTTTTAAAAAATTAATTCTTAAACACAAAAATGAATACACGAATGACTCGTGCATTTTACACGTGAAAAAGCAATCATCTCTAGCAGAGTTGAAATGGTAATCCTGTTTGTTTTTGCGTTTCAAAAGCATTTTTGAAAAAATTTAATTTTTTTTCTTTACTTCAAATTAATATATTTTTTGGTGTTTTCATATCATTTTGGTGTTGATGTCAAAAATAATTTTTAAAAAACAAAAAAAAATTATTTTGATGTATTTTTAAGTGAAAAAAACACTTTGAAAAACAATTTTAACCATAATTCCAAACACGCTAGAATCATCACGGTTACTTGACACGTAATCAAGCAAATAATTGGTATAAATGGAATGGTTTAATTTCTATATTCATTGAATTTAGAATTAAGATTTTACCCAAACAAAAAAATAATTGAAATGATTATACAAGTGGATTTTTTAATACGTATCCCTGAAACATGAAGACTTGTATTGTGTTGTGTTGTAATTATTTATACCTATTCACCGAGATAAATAATAATAAAAAATCGTATTTTATTCTATTTAAATTGATAAAAATACTTTTAATTTTCTTTATACTTTATATTTATTTTTCTCCTATCAAGTATTAACACACACACTCATCATCAATTTTTAGACAATAGAAGCAAGATTTAAAGCATAGCCCAACTAACAAGTTAATTTGCCCCATAGTTTATGATTTTGAATTTAAAATCAAGAAATGATGATAAAAATTAATTTGTTTATATAAAATATAAATACGTATAGAGGGAAAAAAACTACACCATACAGACCCAAAGCCACAAGGACCCCCTCAAGAATTAGCCAAGAAGAAAAGCACCACAAAGTCCTTATATTTATACAGAACTTCAAGTTAGTCCTCTCTCTAAATTCCATCCATAATATTTCAAAAAAAAATGGCAAAGACAACTATTTCAAAAATCTCTCTAGCAAAATCCAACAGCACCCCAAAACGCGCCTAAAAACCACCTCCAAACCCGGCCTGTACAATCCTCACTCTCAAATGCCATGTCTCTCCGTCGCCCGCCCCCTCCTGACCCGACCCGGACCGAATCCCAACCCTACAACATAATCCCCATCCAGAACCTCCTTGCCGACCACCCTTCCCTCCGCTACCCCGAAGTTCGAGCAGCCGCCGCCGCCTTACGCACCGTCGGCAACCTCCGTAAACCACCCTACGCTCAATGGCACCCTTCAATGGACCTCCTCGACTGGCTTGCTCTGCTCTTCGGCTTCCAGAAGGACAACGTTCGCAACCAGCGGGAGCACCTAGTCCTTCACCTTGCAAACGCTCAGATGCGACTGACTCCTCCGCCGGACAACATTGATACCCTAGACGCCGGTGTACTCCGTCGGTTCAGGCGGAAACTGCTGAAGAATTATACAAATTGGTGTGATTACTTGAATAAGAAGTCGAATATCTGGATCTCTGACCGGTCGACGGATCTGAGAAGGGAGTTACTGTATGTCTCGTTGTATTTGTTAATTTGGGGGGAATCGGCGAATTTACGGTTTATGCCGGAGTGTATTTGCTTTATATTTCATAATATGTGTTTTGAATTGAATAGAGTTTTAGAGGATTATATTGATGAGAATACAGGGCAGCCGGTGATGCCGTCAATTTCAGGGGAGAATGCGTTTTTGAATGGTGTTGTGAAGCCAATTTATGAGACGGTGAGGAGGGAAGTGGATAGGAGCTTTAACGGGGCTGCGCCACATAGTGCTTGGCGGAATTATGATGATTTGAATGAGTATTTTTGGAGTAAGAGGTGTTTTGAGAGGTTGAAATGGCCGATTGATTTAGGGAGTAATTTTTTTGTGACTTCGGGATCGAGGAAGAAGGTGGGGAAGACGGGGTTTGTGGAGCAACGGTCGTTTTGGAATATTGTAAGGAGTTTTGATAGGTTGTGGGTGATGTTGATTTTGTTTTTGCAAGCGGGGATTATTGTTGCGTGGGAGGAGAAGGAGTATCCGTGGAAAGCGTTGAAGAGCAGGGATGTGCAGGTTAGGGTGTTGACTGTTTTTTTTACTTGGAGTGGGTTGAGGTTCTTGCAGTCATTGCTTGATGTCGGGACACAGTATAATCTGGTTTCGAGGGAGACTTTGGGGCTTGGGGTTAGGATGATTTTGAAAAGTGTGGTTGCAGTAGTGTGGATTATTGTGTTTGGTGCATTTTATGGGAGGATTTGGAGTCAGAGGAACAGTGATCTGAGGAGGTCGCCCAGGGATCTGGGTTGGTCATCGGAGGCTGATAGGAAGGTCGTGACTTTTCTTGAGGTTGCTTTGGTGTTTGTGGCGCCCGAGATATTGGCATTGGCTCTGTTTATTCTTCCTTGGATTAGGAATTTTCTTGAGAATACGGATTGGAGGATATTTCGGATGATGACATGGTGGTTTCAGAGTAGTAGTTTTATTGGTAGAGGGTTGAGGGAGGGGCTTGTGGATAATATTAAATATACTTTGTTTTGGGCTATGGTTTTAGCTACCAAATTTGCTTTCAGTTACTTTATGCAGATTAAACCCATGGTTAAACCATCAAAACAGATGTTGAAGCTGAGGGGTGTGAATTATGAATGGCACGAGTTTTTTGACCACAGCAACAGGTTTTCAGTTGGGTTGCTGTGGCTTCCTGTGGTGTTGATTTATTTGATGGACTTGCAGATTTGGTATGCCATTTATTCCTCTTTTGTTGGAGCAGGAGTGGGGTTGTTTCAACATTTGGGTGAGATTCGAAACATCCAGCAATTAAGGTTGAGATTTCAGTTCTTTGCAAGTGCAATTCAGTTTAATCTGATGCCAGAGGAGCAGCTGTTGAATGCAAGGGGTACGTTCAAGAGCAAGTTCAGAGATGCCATTCACAGGTTGAAGCTTAGGTATGGGTTTGGCCACCCTTACAAGAAGCTGGAGTCTAACCAGGTTGAGGCAAACAAGTTTGCTTTGATATGGAATGAGATCATAATAATTTTCAGGGAGGAGGATATTATCTCTGACAAGGAGCTTGAGTTGATGGAGTTGCCACAGAATTCTTGGAATGTGAGGGTGATTCGCTGGCCAAGTTTTCTCCTGTGCAATGAGCTGCTGCTTGCTCTTAGCCAGGCCAAAGAGTTGGTAGATGCTCCTGATAAGTGGCTCTGGTACAAGATATGCAAGAACGAGTATAGGCGCTGTGCGGTCATAGAAGCTTATGATAGTGTCAAGCACCTGTTACTTGAAATCATCAAGACCAACACAGAAGAGCACTCAATTATCACGGTTTTGTTTCAAGAAATTGATCACTCTCTGCAGATTGAGAAATTCACCAAGACTTTCAAGATGACAGCTCTGCCTAATTTCCATGCCAAGTTGATAAAGCTTCTTGAGCTGTTGAACAAGCCTAAGCGGGATCTGAACCAGGTGGTAGATACTCTACAGGCTCTATATGAGATTGCTGTACGAGAATTTTTCAGAGAGAAGAGGAGCACTGAACAGTTGATGGAGGACGGGTTGGCTCCTCGTGACCCAGCTGCCATGGCTGGGCTTCTTTTTGGGAATGCAGTTCAGTTGCCTGATGCTAGCAATGAGACCTTTTATAGGCAGGCACGGCGTTTGCACATGATTCTTACCTCTAGGGATTCGATGAACACTATCCCAGAAAATCTAGAGGCCAGGCGCAGAATTGCATTTTTCAGCAATTCCCTGTTCATGAGCATGCCCCACGCTCCCCAGGTTGAGAAAATGATGGCTTTTAGTGTGCTGACCCCTTATTACAACGAGGAGGTGCTATACAGCAGAGAACAGCTTCGAACTGAAAATGAAGATGGGGTTTCCACACTGTACTACCTGCAAACTATTTATGCTGATGAGTGGAAAAACTTCATGCAGAGGATGCGCCGTGAAGGAATGGAAAAGGATGGTGAGATATGGACAACCAAGTTGAGAGATCTGAGGCTCTGGGCATCTTATAGAGGCCAGACGCTTGGCCGTACTGTGAGGGGAATGATGTATTATTACCGTGCTCTTAAGATGCTGGCTTTTCTTGATTCTGCCTCGGAGATGGACATTAAGGAGGGTTCACGAGAACTTGGCTCGATGAGGCGAGACAATGGTTTGGATAGCTTTGACTCAGAAAGTTCTTCTAAGAGCTTAAGCAGAAATAGCAGTTCAGTGAATTTGTTGTTTAAAGGTCACGAGTATGGGACTGCTTTGATGAAATACACATATGTGGTTGCCTGCCAGATATACGGGTCACAAAAGGCAAAGAAGGATCCCCATGCTGAGGAAATCTTGTATCTGATGAAAAATAATGAGGCCCTTCGCGTTGCCTATGTTGATGAAGTAAACACTGGGAGGGATGAGATGGAATATTATTCTGTACTTGTGAAGTATGATCAGCAGTTGGACAAGGAAGTGGAAATCTACAGGGTGAAGTTGCCGGGTCCCTTGAAACTCGGTGAGGGAAAACCAGAGAATCAAAATCATGCCCTAATCTTCACTCGTGGGGATGCAGTGCAGACTATTGATATGAACCAGGATAACTATTTTGAAGAGGCTCTCAAAATGCGGAATCTTTTGGAAGAATACAGGCACTACTATGGATCTCGTAAACCTACTATCTTGGGAGTCAGGGAACATATTTTTACTGGTTCTGTATCATCTCTTGCATGGTTTATGTCTGCTCAGGAAACTAGTTTTGTCACCCTGGGTCAGCGTGTTTTGGCAAACCCTTTGAAAATTCGAATGCATTATGGCCATCCAGATGTCTTTGACAGGTTTTGGTTCATGACTAGAGGTGGAATCAGCAAGGCTTCCAGAGTGATTAACATTAGTGAGGACATATTTGCTGGCTTTAATTGCACCTTGAGAGGAGGCAATATTACTCACCACGAATACATCCAAGTTGGAAAAGGAAGGGATGTTGGGTTGAATCAAATATCCATGTTTGAAGCAAAAGTTGCCAGTGGAAATGGCGAGCAAACTCTTAGCAGAGATGTCTATAGATTGGGCCATAGGCTGGACTTCTTCCGTATGCTGTCGTTCTTTTATACTACGGTGGGATTTTTTTTGAACACTATGATGGTCATTCTGACTGTGTATGCATTTCTATGGGGCCGTCTTTATCTGGCTCTTAGCGGTGTTGAGGGTTCTGCTTTGGCCGACAACAGCAGTAACAATAAGGCACTTGGTGCTATTTTGAATCAGCAATTCATCATCCAACTTGGCCTCTTCACTGCCCTTCCGATGATAGTGGAGAACTCTCTTGAGCACGGGTTTCTCGAAGCTATCTGGGATTTCTTGACGATGCAGCTCCAGCTCTCATCTGTTTTCTACACATTCTCTATGGGAACTCGGACGCACTACTTTGGCCGAACCATCCTCCATGGTGGCGCAAAATATCGGGCAACTGGGCGTGGTTTTGTTGTGCAGCACAAGAGTTTTGCAGAGAATTACAGGCTCTATGCTCGTAGCCATTTTGTGAAGGCAATTGAGCTTGGACTGATACTTGTAGTTTATGCAGCATACAGCCCTGTAGCTAAGGACACATTTGTTTATATAGCAATGACCATCTCTAGTTGGTTCCTGGTTGTGTCGTGGATAATGGCCCCGTTTGTCTTCAATCCATCTGGCTTTGATTGGTTGAAGACAGTATACGACTTTGATGATTTTATGAACTGGATTTGGTACCAAGGTGGTGTGTTTGCAAAATCTGAACAGAGCTGGGAAAGATGGTGGTATGAGGAGCAGGATCATCTGAGGACAACTGGGCTTTGGGGAAAGTTACTGGATGTAATATTGGACCTTCGCTTCTTCTTTTTTCAATATGGGATCGTATACCAACTAGGTATTGCTGCTGGGAGTACTAGCATTGCTGTTTACTTGCTTTCTTGGATTTATGTATTTGTCGCCTTTGGGGTTTTTTTGATGGTAGCATATGCCCGGAACAAGTATGCTGCAAAAGAACACATCTACTATCGGATGGTCCAGTTTCTGATCATTGTGCTTGGCATCTTTGTGATTATAGCCCTGCTTCAGTTCACATCTTTCAAATTTACTGATGTTTTCACAAGTTTGTTGGCTTTTATCCCCACTGGATGGGGCATTTTATTGATTGCCCAAGTACTCCGCCCCTTCCTGCCCGCTATACTCTGGGAAGCGGTGGTTTCTGTGGCTCGGCTATATGATATATTGTTTGGGGTGATAGTTATGGTCCCTGTGGCATTTTTGTCATGGATGCCTGGGTTCCAATCAATGCAGACCAGGATCCTCTTCAACGAGGCATTCAGCAGGGGCCTCCGGATCTTCCAGCTTTTCACGGGAAAAAAATCGTAGTTGATTTGTGATTTGAGGTAATTCTGACACAACTCTTTCAATATAAGGAGATTTTTCTCAGCCTATCAGTTCTGTTTCTGAGTATAGCCTTGTTTGGCAACCTAAACTAGACAAAGTCGAATTAAATGACTGGAATATGCTAATGTTGCACTGTGCACCTAGCGGGATGTTTGCATTTATTCTTTTATGTTAAATGAAGGGGAGCCTCTCATGCTCTGGACCACGAAGTCATTATATAGAACATTTGTGATAATTCCATGCCTTTTGAGTTCACTTTATTTCAACAGTGAGTGAATTAACCGAACAAATTTGGGGTGGGAAAACCACTGTAACTATGCTTTAATTCATTCACTATGAATTACAACAGTGAACTGATGTTTTGCCTTTTAAAAAATCACTCCATGCTGTCTTTCAGGGTAATGATCTTTTTTTACTAGGTTTATTTGTTATTTTATATTTGTTCAGGAGTATCCCAGTCCTTTCTTATTTTTTTGCACAGTGCAATCACTTGGTCTCCGATCTTTATCGAAATTTCCTTTAACTATGAACAATGTAACTTACTATAATGCCTTTGGAATAAAAAAAATCTTAAGCTTGGCTTTAAGGGTATATTCGTGATTTTACATTGTTTTTTGCAATATTTATATGATCTAAAGGGTGATTTGGTAATTTAATTAATAAAAAAAAAAGAAAAAGCTGCAGGAACGCTCGCTGTCATTTTCTGGCGGCGCATGTTGCTTAATTTTGATTAGTTTGATGACGATCGGCTTTTTTTATTTCTTTTCCTTCCTTTTTCTTTTTTTCTTGGTTTTTGTGCATGTCCTTTACATCAACCCTTCAATTTTTTCCCTTTAATATTTGTTTTTTAATTTTTTTAATTGATTTTTTTATTTGAATTAATTTATAGGTTTGAATTGTTTTTTTTTTATTTTATCCTCCATTAATTTTTTTTTAATTTAGATTTAGTCTTTATCTTTTAATTATTATTTATTTTATTTTGGATAGTTTTTAGAATTGTTTTTTTATATATATATAATTTTATTCTTATTTTTGTTTTGCTATTTTTTAACGTTGGTAACTTTTTATAATTGATTTTTTTAAATTATCTTTTAATATTAAATTGAGTTTTTTAATTGACCTTAAATCTAGAATTCAAGAAGTTGTGAATTGGAGAGATTAACCCAGAATTAAGAGATTTATTCGGGTTATTTGTTGTTTTTTTTCTTAAAACTCATGTTTTTCGGTTTCATCATTTAACATTTGATTTAATTGGATATTGGACTTTGTAATTTTATTATTTTTCTTTGTATAAGATTTCTCATTGCTTTTAAAAATAACCTGAGTTATTTCGGGTTTTTTTATATTTTTTTTATTAGCTTTTTTTTTTAAGAATTTGTTTTTGGATTAAACTAAATTAATTGCTCAATATATATTTTTATATCGTCTAGTTTGTTATCATTTCCATTTATTTTAACATTTTTTTTAAGATAACAGAAAAATATTTAACCCGCAATGTAGCATATGGTAAAAAGTCTTAATTTTTTTTAAACTCATGTTTTTTCTGTTTCACTAATTTAAAAAATGACGAGTTATCTTCATGTCTTTTTATTTATTATTTATTGTTATTTTTTAATCATATTATTAAATTAACTCGACTTGATAGATCCTGTTAGGTCAATTATTCAAGTCTTGAATTTTTTTTTCTTTAAAAACATTGGTCTGGACAACATTATCATGCGATACACAGATTTAGGTTTGCTTGAGTTATTTTTTTATTAAATAGTTTTTTTATTTATTTAAGACTTTTAATATTTGGTTAATTTAAATTTTATGGTGTTATCACGGATTTATATCCTATATTGAGTCTCACAATTTAAATATGATTAGTCTTGATCAATTTAATATATTAGTATCTTAATATTTTTTTAATAAATATCATCCAGGGCATCATCACAATATTTTAAAAACTTTTTGTTCGTATGCATTGAACGTTTAACTTCCTAACATTTGTACATTTTTTATAAGTTACAAAAAAACGTATCTGACGGACAACATAGCACCGAAAAAAAACTAGTTTTTTGCTATTGTTTGATTAATAGAATTATTGTAAAATTATGGCCTCAGTTGCACTATTTATTTAATTCTTTTTATACCTTGCATGAGTGGAACTAGTTGAGGTGTTGAATCCTGCTTTCTTCCTTATACTGGGTTATATATATGTCTTAATTCAGCTACACTGTGGCCCAACAAGGGAATGAACCTCGAGTTTTCCGTGGACCTTTTTTTTTTGTGTGTAGGTGGTTGATAAACAATTAGTTTATCCATTTGACTTTTGCTATTAATATACTCATGTTTTTTAGTCTCTAATTTAATCTTTGAATGAAAGATAACTGAATCGTTTGGTCTACTATCTACTGTCCTTCAAATTTTCTAGTCATTACTGAGAGGACTGGGGTATCTTTTGCAGGTCTCAAGTCAAGAAAAGTTGTAAGATAATCATACGAACTGAGAGGTTAGATTTCTCCCTGGTTTTTGCACGTGAGACTGACACAGTTGCTACTCTGGTAATGTCTGAAATTCAGTGTGGTTGGAGAGGAAACTTTTATTTGGTTCTTCATTCTCAGATTCTTATCCCCTTTACTGATGTACTTTGTGTAATACCTCACGCTCTCCCTGGCATTATTATTCACGGACCTCTTATGTGCCTAGCCTCCCCTCATTTCTGAAAATACAGCAGTGTCCATATATTGAAAGTAGCCTAGTGCGGTAGCTTTGTTGAGATTGCTTGATTATTTGTAATTCTTTTGTCAGATATGCAACTTTTGAGTTACTCATACGTCAGATCTGGTGTCTTTATCCTAGTCTTTTTGTGGCAGTATAGAACACTAATCTTGCTTTGTCTTAACTGACCGCCTTGAGTACAAAAATGGTGATATTCAACGAGGCAGGCAATCGTGCAATCCATAACCGATCTTTTGTCGACTATGCTTCTATCTGTTTATTCATACATTAGCTTCGTGCTTTGATTCCCTTATCTGGCTTCTTCTGTTTTGGTCAAGAACACGAATCTTGGTTTTGCTTAACTGTCTGTGTTATGGATTGCACCCTTTTCTTTATTTCAACTTCATTGAATGAATTTGACTTCCTATTTCTCTCTTGTTGGATTCTGTGTGCTGTATGGTTTCAAGGGCAAAATTATCGAGGAAGATCCCGACTCACCACCACATTAACTCCTCATATGTGCATGATAAATCATTTTCCCGTCTCTATTAAGCCTTGAATTTTGTGGTGAAATTTACCTTGCTGGATTTCATTTGCTTAAGAAATTTTGATTCTTCAGACCTGGGCTTTGTGTTATGCTCGTCGGGGCGAGAAGAGCAGGCGGTTCATATGTGTTTTATGTTTTGTGTTATGCTCGTCGGGGCGAGAAGAGCAGGCGGTTCATATGTGTTTTATGCTTAAAAGTACTAATGCATTCAAATTTTAATTGTGTTCTTATGTGTTCTAATGTTAATTATTTCTTCAGATCTGGCTGGTTTTTTTGCAATGTAAAAAAAAAAAAAAACACGATGCTCGGACATTGCTAGCGTGATTTAAAAAAGGAAATCGACGTTAATTCAATTAAACAACAGTAAATTGACTAAAAATTAAAAGAAAATATGATAATGATAACTATAAGAAAAGGAACACTTGTTGACAGAAAAAAAAATAACAAAGTTAGCTTAATATTAAAAAATAAAATTTAAAAAATAACAAAATAAAATATCTTGAATCAATTTAAGCTAGCATGTCAAATTCACAACTTTAATTATGATACGACTAATCTCATTAAAAACAAATTGACTTTAATATATATAATTAAAGAACCAACCCACCAATTGAATTAGCTAAGTATTTTTTATTTTTTTATTTCCTTTATAAATTAGTTGATACTTTTTAGAAATATTTAAGAATAATATAAATTATATCTTAAGTTCTTGTCTAATAATTTAAGTTTTTGAATGAGATAACATTTTAATACGATATCAAAGTCTTTTTAATCAAGTAATCACCACCCTCATTCTATTTAAAAATTAAGAATAATGTAGTGTGAGTTTAAGTCTAAAGAGCTTTTACTTGAAGGGATGTGTTAGAGAATAATATAAATTATATTTTGAAATCTCATCTAAAAATAATATTTTTTTGAACAAATAACACTGCTCCTAGCAAAGTTGAGGAAATAAATAAATAGACTACCAAAATGAGATAACCGTCCCTAGACCTGAAGTTTGATTGATGTTTATTTGATATTGTGATAGTACTTGTTTTTTAAAATATTTAAAATATATTGAAATAATATTTTTTAAAAAATTATTTTTGATTTCAACATATTAAAACGAAAAAAAAAATTTTAAATAAAAATTTTCAAAATAATTTTTTAAATACAAAAACAAAATGGTTATAAGAAAACTTACTGTTCGATAATCTGAGAGAGCTCCAAAGCTGTGAGTTGAAACACCAGCATATTTCATGCTTTCCATGAAGCTCATGACGCTACAAAAAATCTACACATATATATAAACAGCTACTCCCCATCAAAGAATTCCTGCGTAAATCCTTGAACCACCACCCCCTAAACTGGAAAACATGATGCCAACCAAGAAGATTTGTCTTCCTTGAACTTGCGGGTGGCATCTTCCATGGCATCTCCACTTCTGGAACAGGAATATTACAAACGTTTTGTATTGCACGCATCCTAATTAACATGCGGTTGCAAATCAAGCGCCTTTTGGATTCATTTGGTTGCATAGCTGTGTTAAACCCGAGCTGACAGGTTGATGCGAGAAATTCAAGACCTGGAACCTGAGTCGAGCTAGATTTTTAATTAAATTCAACAAGATATTGACATCGTAAAACCCAATTTACTTGATGATTCAATTACTTTTTTATCCGTTTGGATCTGAAAACTATGAATATGTACATAAAAAATAGCATCGGATATGATATGATATCACCACAGGAACTAGTTTGATGTTGATGATAATCGTCTCTCCCTCTATTAATTATACTATGCAACGAACCATCTAGATGGTGGCCCGCTTGAGATTAAGAAGTTTGATCTCTTGAGATTAAGAAGTTTGATCTCTCTGTTGTTTCAAGTTCTAGCTCCGTGGTTGTTCATATAATTGCCACTGGAGATTTACATAGTCGTTAACCTCAGGATCCGTGGGATTAGTCGAGATGCGCGTAACCTAACCCGGACATCCACGTTAAACTAAAAAAATTATACTATGCAACGTTATGAATAGATTTAGTTGCTGTACTTGATTTGATTGCTGGATCTTTAATTCTTGAATACATGTTGATTAACGTAATTCTGATAAGAGGAGAAAATTACATTTAATTCTTATTCAAGAGAATGATGCTTGCAATGGCGTCATGTTCTACCATGTTATCATAGCATGAGGAATGGTCAAATCAACAGCGTCAAAGCAAATGAAAAGTCTTATGATTTGCAGGGAAAAAGGAGAAGAAAAAGTCTGCACACCATTAAAGCACAAACTGATCAAGCATTTTTCATTCAATCACCATGAAAGTTGAAGCCAACAAAGCGCACACACATACAAGACAGACCAGTAGCCATCAAATTACAGCAGCAAATGAAACCCTACAGAAAGGATTTTGAGGAACCCTTTGCTGTTTTATTAATTTACAGAAAGCACAATTATATATGCATACATGGAGGACTGACCACCTGGTTTACTATAGGCCACAATAACTACTTTGTTGGAGCCATGCCCAAGTTTTCTCATTTGCAAGTGCATGGATCGCAGGTGCAGTTTGATCCACACTTGCAGCCATTCTCAGCACCAGAGTTCATCTCAGACCTCTCGTAGAACCTGCAGCAGCAGCAGCAGGAAATCAGTTAAATTCCCTTTTTCTTCCATATAGAATAATCAAGTAAGACTTCGATGCATGAAACCAATTACAGTATATCAGCTGTGGGAACACTTACATCTGAACTGGTGCAAAACCTGCAATGATTGTCTCGGTTGTGGTGCTCTCTGAGAAACCCAAGTCAGGGTACATGCCACATCTGCAACGTACAAGGAAATCACAAAAACAGCAAGGTGAGTGTCAGACTATAGTCTCAAGAAGGGCAAGGAAACTAAAAAAAGAAAATCAAGAAACTAATATGGTGCCCTTTTCATCATCTTTGAAGGGACAAAAAGGCATGGAAACAGCGTTGAACTGGATGTTCTGACGTTTGAACAAACAGCTCAACGCCCTGCTCCATGACTGGATGTTTCCAATTGGTAAAAGCTTCACAAGAATAGAAATAGCACTTACTTGCAGTCACTGCCGCACTTGCAGTCAGAGCCACAGCTACAACCAGACATTTTCTTTAGGAAAAATAGGATAAATTAAAGGGTTGGTTGCTGAATGAATCTGCTCAAGCCTAACTCAACTCAGGATGATTAATCATCAGCTTCTGACCTGCTATTTATAGTGTAGATCATGCAAAAGAAGGTTGATATCCACCATACATGTGGTTAGATCTTAGGGCAATAGCGTCTGCATTAGGGTTAAACAAGAGCGGACAATATGAACTTGTCATGGAAATTATAAAATAACTTTCATAATTAAACAAAGTAATTAGAATCGGCCCAAAACAACACAGGATTAAAAAGAATAATTAATCAAGATGATATTGACACTATTATTATTATTATTATAAATAATAAAATAAATAAATAAAAAATAAAATGGGTTCTTGTTCATCTTGAATGTAGGTCCAGATGAAAATGACTTGTTAGCTTAATCAATTAATAAGAGTTAAATGTATCAGTCACAAAACTATTCAATATTTTAAAGAAATGGGGCAACACATGAAAGCATACCGCGACTTTTGGAGTATATTATTTTTGAAAATGTTTTTTTGTTTGAAAATTTTATTAAAATAATAATTTTTATTTTTTAAAATTTATTTTTAACTTTGACACATTAAAATAATTCTAAAAAAATTTAAAAATTAAATTTTTTTTACATTAATATTTATATTTATTAAAAAAATTATCTCCCAGTCAGTTTGATAATTACTAAAAAAACACTATGAATATATAAAAAAAACTCTTAAAAATCAGTTTGAAAAACTTCGATTTTAAAAGTAATTTACTTATTATACCATATTTTTAATAAAAAGATGAAATTATTGCTAGTTAATCTCAAAGTAATAAATAAATCCTAAAAACAATTGTATTAATCCCAATAAAATGTTTACTGTTTTTTGGTTAAATAGTAAATTGATATTGCCAGAAATTAGGGGTGATTATTTTCGGTTTGGTTTGGTTTTTATTAAAAAAAAGTAACCAAATCGAATTTAAAAAAAAAAAACTGAAATCGGTTCAAACAGACCGATTTTGGTTCGGTTTTTTAGAACAAAAACCGGTTTAAACCCGTTTGTCTAGATTTTTTCGATTTGGCTTAGTTTTTTCCAGTTTTTTTCGGTTTGGGTTTGATTCGGTTTAATTTTTTTAGTTTCAAACTTGTAAAATCGAAACCGAACCGATTGGTTTTTTAAAAATTCTAATCGGTTTAATTAGTTTTTTTGCACTGTTTGATTTTTTCAGTTACTTTTTTTAATTTAATCAGTTTTTTGATTTTTTTTTTCAACCCCTGATATAAACAATCAATTGCCCCCTCTTTTTCTCTAATCTCCATTGTTAACATCATGAACAGTTTTAGCTTGTTGGGATTCTTGTTTTTGCTCAACTTTTCTCGATCCTCCATATCTGGGCTTATCTCTCTATCGTCATGAACCGGATCAACTTGCTGGGCTTCAATATCTCTGCTCAACAAATCTTTGAATCTGATCCTTCAAATCCAGGCTTTGAATGCTTAAAAATCTGAGCAAGAACAACATGGGCTCCACGATTTGATCCAAATCTTATTGCATGATGGTGGGCCCGGTGGGGTCATCTTAGTTGCGAAGAAATATCAAAGATGGGTCCATCTATCTGTTCAAGTTCATCTCTATCCATGGAACTTCTGCACTGAAAAAGACCAACAGCAGCAGCTTGCTGCCTCATCCCCCACTGGAGCAATAAAAGCCAGCTGGGAAATTGATTTCATTTGGTCCCACAGTTTTGACCTTTTCTCTTGCCGACATCCATTGCTGCACAGATTTGCTTTATCCAGTAATAGAAACTTCCCTCCACGCTTTTACAAGTAGCCATGGCCATCATGATCATGATAAGGATTTGGAATTTAATTTTGAGTAATTTATTCATCATTCATAATCAACTCGCCAAGTGGGGAGTTTGAAAATGTATTGTCGCCCTCTTATTTCAAAACAACATCATCAAACCTGCTAATCTTAACGGTTAATATCAACGCGGAACCCAGCCTACCTGTTTTTAGCTCGGGAATCAACCTGATTAAAAGCCTATTTATTTTTTAAATGATATTATTTTGACTTTAAAATAAAAATTAATTATCTTAAATTAATCATGATTAATTTATCTAAAACGTTATCCGAACCTTGCATCAAGTCAATCGAGAATAAAAATAATTAGTTAAGAAACAGTAAAGAAAAATATCAAGGAGTCCTAAACCAAAATTATTATTATTTTTAACGTTACAGTATTTATTCGCTCTCGAATAAATGCTTCCAATCTACCCTTGCAATTACTTCATCTGCATCAAAATTCAACAGTTTCATCAAGCAGATTACCCCAATGAACTTTAATATAACCAATGATTTACAATGCTCTAGGAAATTCAAGGATGAGTATTTGGCCTGTACTTAAAAATCTATTCTTAAATCAATACTCTAATAAAAAATCAAATTAATCTATTTAGTTTTTTCTGTAGTTTATTTTGTTGGGTAATTCTTTCTTTTTCAATACGCACTTACATATTATAAAATGGGATTATTCTTGTTTAAGTAAAGGATTTGTTGTCTTTTTTAATGAAAAAAAGTATGAAAAGACAGGATTTGAGCCGACCTCTACAGTTTACATTAAACCACCCACCACGGGATCTAACTGTGTGGACCCACTGGCCCACCTTAAACTTAAGGTAGTGGGGCGCACACATAACTACCCGGGGACCGTGGATCTGTCTGTGTAGTATTAAACCCCTGTCTCTCTGTCTTTCTTTTGTTTCCCACCATTTTCGGCAACCAGAGATCACAAAAGAAAATGGAGAAGCCTTTGTTAGGAGAAAGCAGCGGTGGACGAGATATACGTTTTAGAAGAAGAGATCAGTCCACGTCCAAGTTTCCTCGACGTTCTGATGCCATCACTCATGGTTCTCCCTTTCAAAAAGCTGCTGCTCTTGTTGATCTGGTTAGCTTCCTTCCTTGAAAATTTTAATTTTTTGTACTCTTGAATGTGGATGTTAATCATTTTATAGTAAAAGGAAACACATTTTGAGTCTCTAAATCGAAATGGGTTATTATAAAGTTGAGTTTTTGAGTGTTTGTGATCATGTTTTCTTGCTTGATTTGTAAATGGGATTGATGGGTTGGTTTTTGTTCTTTTCTTGCTTTCATGTGATTTGGATTTAAGGTTTGACTCATCATTAGAGAGATTTTGATAATCATTTTATTGTCTCTTTAGTCTTATTTTTCTTCTTTTCTTTTGCTTTCTTGTTCTGGAATTCTTTTCAGTCAGTTAATATCGTCTTGATGGATGTAAAATAATAATAATAAAACAGTGAAGGGTTGACTTTTTGAGTAAAATACTTGTGGTTTATGATCATGTATTGTTTTCTTTTAGTTTGTTTATAGTCCTTAGTATGGGCACAGTTATGTTAGTTTATTTCCAGTAATACAGGTCCATCAAGGGTTCGTGAAGTGGCTAAAATTCAAAATATAATATTGATTTATAGAAATTAATGATTGGTGAGGAAGCACCAAGCCGATCATTGAAAATATTAATATCTATAAATATGGAGGATATGGACCTGTTTCAAGTGGCATGAATTATCATATTAGTTGCTAGCGTGCGAGGAGCTGAATCAGTTTTTGCTTTTACTTAATTATTCATTTATCTCCCACGCAATTTACTAACCATCTTAAGTTTAAGATTTTTTACAAAAATTTACTTTTTGTTATTGGTTGAGAATTTTTGGGACTGGGATTGAATTTAGTTGGAATGGTTTGAAAATACTTACAGGCTGAAGATGGTATTGGTATACCGGAAGAAATTCTTGATCAAGCAAACTTTGAAAGTGTTGCAAAGTTCTACTTCATCTATATTCAGTTTGATATCATTTGGACCCTCAATTACTTTGCGATGATAGTACTAAATTTCTTGGAGGTCAGTACCCTTCTGTTACTGATAACCGCTATATGCTTTCAGTTTATCATAAAGGTGCTGAGAAAATTGAAAAACAAAAACAGGATTTTCCAATGTCTTTCTAAATTATTATATAATTATTAAATTGGTTAACTGGTGCAGAAACCGCTGTGGTGTCAAAATAATTCTGGACATTCTTGCAATGATAGGGAGTACTTCTATCTTGGGGAGCTGCCGTACTTAACTGCTGCAGAGTCCTTTGTTTTTGAGGTATGAGTAAATATCTTCTTGATGTTTGTTTCTAACTTGGAGAAGTAAGTTCTGGCCTTGCTGCGACATCTCTATATAATCGAACAAGAGTTTTTTCGTTAGTGTAGAGAAAAGTTAACCAGTTGGATAACTACAAGGTGGTTTATTTAGTGTAGGACATGTTCCATAGGATTGAAATCTATCCTCTTCTATTCAGGGTGCTGCAAAAGACGCTGTCAACACAGAGGCACATATACACTGAGTAATGGCTTAAATATTGCAAAACTGATTAGTGAAATTTTTAACATTTACTGACTAGAGTTGTAAATGTACATTAAAAAAAATTAATAGTGCACATTTGGGTCATGCACTGTAGCACTTTTAATGAATTACTTGCACCAGAAACTGGCAATAGCTTTCTTGTTTGGGCAAGAAGGCTGTTATGGTTCAAGCAAATTACTGTAAAGATTCAGGACTAATTAACAAAATTTTGAAGGATCTTCTAGGATTTCTTGAAACGTTAGCAATAAGCTGGATAAGTTCTTATATCTTCACCAAGTTTTGAAGGTGCTGAAAATTTCATAAATTATTAGTTAATCTGCTGGAAAGCATGCATCTAAAGTATAGACCTAATAAAATGCACAGTCAGTAAAATTTGTCTTGAATTCATTAGTAGTCTTATTACTAAACATGTCACTTTAATGATATCATATGAAGGTTATTCTGTCACCAGATCTGGTCTTTGGCAAGTTACACTGGTTTCTTTTTTCTTATGCAGGGCATAACTCTCATCATACTAGCGGCACATATTTTCTTTCCAATATCATATGAAGGTTTCCGTATCTACTGGAAAAATCCTCTTAATTGTTCTAAGGTACTGGGCTATGGTTTTCTTATTGTGAAGTTTTAATCTGATTGTTGTTGTTTTTTTTCTACCACATGAAGCATCTTTAGCTTGTTAGATAGGGTTTGCTTATGGGCAGTGATTATAGTTTTGGAATATGAATACCTCTCTCTCTCACTGTTTTTTTTTTTCCTTGGAGAAACTTGTACCATATATATTGTTTGTTAACGTAATGTGAAACACTAGCACCTTATCCCGTAAGCTAATGAATGAACTCCAGTTTAACCTTTTAAGCAGCCTTGCATTTATATGCACTCTTTGTATCCCATTTGAGCCGCTCCGTAACATTTTATTTCTTTCCAAAACGTAAACCCAGCTTAAAGTTTGGTGTCTTGAAGGTAAAAGGATTCTCTTGTAACATTTTTCTAATGTTTGCGGTAATGTATCCATTTCTGTTTTTCCATGTGGGAAACTGAGTGTCTTTGCATATAGCTGAATGTTGTTACTGGTCATCTCTGCCAAATCCAAATTGGGAAGTTGATAAGCTCACAGAAAACAAGACTTGTTCATGTTATCAACTGTTTATTGCATAAAAAATTTCCATCTTTGTGTTTCCATGTTTGTGTAGCCACAAAATGCTTGCTTGTCATCATACTTTCCTTTTCATTTGGGCAACCCAGCTCTCTATTTTTCCAACACGTATGTGTCTCTTTATGGAATGTACATGTGCATCAATTAACTCTATTCTACAAAGTTAATTGATGAAGAAAATGTTAATTTGTCATTCTTTAGGTTTTGATATACGATGTTTTGGGTGGCTGGATTTTCAGGTCATTTGCCTATGCATTTTGGTTGTTGATTTGGTGGCTTATGCGATTTATGCATCTCCAGTGGCTTTCAATTTTCTTCCTTTCAGAATTGCACCTTACATAAGAGTTGTCTTGTTTATTCTATACATCAGGTATCTATGTCATAAAACTCACATGTTCCTTGTTCATGTGTTAACCATAGTTCATATTCTTCTTCTCTTATATATATAGATAAACCTTCTTTGCATTTGTGTTCCAGTGGTGAAGTTTAATCGATAGCATTTTAGTGAATGGAGATATGATTTGGTGAACTGTTGGCAGTTTAGTTTGGTTCGAACTATGGGGTAGTATTGCATGATATTTGTCACGTGGACAACTATTTTGTCAAGGATTTCTATCTCTTTAATGCCGCATCATTACTGAATACCTGTAGAAATCCTAGGTTGGCACAATTTCTCAGGGATGTTTACATCATGCTTCATGATTTAACCTCTTAGATAATACAAGCAGGGAGAATGAAACTAGCAGGACTGCGTTAGAAGGGATGAAAATCAGCCAATTTAGGGGAATGATGTTTGAGATCTTTCTTCTCTACTTCTATTGTCTGTGGTAATTGGGTTGTCATTTTATTGAATTCTTTTTTTAAAAGAAGAAAAGGTAAATGAATTGTCTGTTTTTATAATGTTTAGTTATTTCTACATGTAATTTGAATGTTATGGTGAACATTTTTAAATTGCACTTCTCTTTGTCAAACAACTTATGGTTATTTGACCGGTTTTTTATTTTGTCATGACCTTAGGGACTTGCAAAGGAGCATCATCATTTTGGGCGGAATGCTTAAGACTTATGTGAATGTCTTGGTTCGTTTCCATTCGTTCCTTTATCAATATTGCTGCTGGAATTACAATTAAACTGGTTTGATATGTTTTTATTTCCATTAGTGCGCGTTACATAATGTTCTCTTTTCTATTTATTGTTGTCTGATGTCTTTGTGCAGGCTCTAGGGTTTTTATTTCTGCTTTTCTCCAGTTGGTTAGCCTTTGTCATGTTTGAAGATACCCAACAGGGGAAAATAGTTTTCACTTCATATGGCATCACTTTGTATCAGATGTTTGTTTTATTTACAACATCCAACAATCCAGATGTATGGATACCTGCATACAAGTAAGTTTTCTTGAGAAATGATTTATGTGATCTTTTCTTTATTTTTATTATATTTTCTTCCACTTACGTGTAGCTAGTGAGGTGTCCTTTTCATCTCTCTGTGTGTGTTTACTCTATTTTGAGGTTGGAGGGTGGTGGTGAAAATGTTGTTGTCATTTGAAGCTATTGAACTGCAATTTTTTATGAGATTTCTAGCTTCAGAAAAATGACAAAAAAGTAAAGAAAAAAAAAACCCTTTTGCCTTTGATTACTCTTTGCATTTTTTTCATCCAAAAATAGTGATTTGCATTCTGCAAATGATGGGGTTAAGAGATTGGTTACATTATGGTTAAAACCTCTTCCAATCTTTGCGAAATTAATGATAGATGAAACTAGGCTAGATGGGATTACTGATAAGTTACAATTGTAAAGTTCATGTTATACTCTTAAGGACTTGAGAGTAAGTAAGAGAAAAACAAAATCCTGGAATTCAGACCTTAGAACTTCTGGTAATAGATCTGATAGTCTAATAAAATTCAATGGCTAAGAAATATAGGAATGGATATTCTTGGTATCTTGGAGGGGCATTTCCAATGTAGTATGAGATTATAACACACCTTTCAAGTTGATTGGCACATTTTGTTGGACAAATATAAAGTCATCTATGCTCTATAGGAACACCAAATACTCAAATGATGGACAGGGGAAGGAACAGGTAAAGGTAGTACTGATTAATGAAAAGTGGAGGAAAAGCCATTTGATAATAGTCTGGTTTGCAACATGGACATTTAGACATGTAATGGGTTTATGAGCCCTTGATCTATTATGCCATCTATTGTCAATGGCACTCAGCTACTGTAGAGAGAAAGAAAAAGTTTGAGAGAGATGCACAGTACTGTTAGCAATTGATATAGTGCTAATAGCTCCAACCTTGTATATGAAAGTGCAAAGAGTGAGGAAGAGTAATTGCATCCAGTGGAAGGAACAAAGAGCATGAGAGACATACTGCAATTGACTTAGTTTGAAGTTATAAGACATGATGTGATTTCTGAAGTCATGGGAAATGTGGCCTTAAACATTGTGGAGTACGTCATTGGTGTTAAGTTGTTTGACCTTAAAGCTTGGTTGAGTTTATTATGATTTTATTCTTCAAGAGAGTTTTAAGACACTGCCAGTATAGAAGATTCTCAAGCCTACATTCGTCCAAAGTATTGCCATATAGTTTGCATTTCACTTGTGATACTGGCATGGAATTCAACCTAGAGCAATGTGGCAAAAAGTTGTGGAGTTGCATATGTAATATTTAGTGATATAGAAGATGCCTTGTATTTTTGGTTGGAGATTCTGCATGCAAATCGATCAGATATGCTTTCCACTTCAATCTAGGACTTTGAATGTGAAATTTGTTATAGGGGCTTGCTTATAATCTGATTTGCCACTATTAACATTCTTTAGGTGTACTTGTAGTGTAATTGGTCTTTGCTAACTGCTAAGGTATTTTTTTAAAAAAGTCTCTGCTCTCTTTGAAGTGATAATTCTCTCTTACAATTTTTTAGAGTATTACATGCTTGTCTCTTTGGGTCATTCATATGGTAGAACACATGCTATTCATTTATTTGGTGTGCTTTTCAACTATGGGCAGAACAAAAAACATATATACAATAACAGATTGTATTGTCCACATCTTCTTTGTTTTACAGGGTTTCACGTTGGTATAGCCTTTTTTTCATCCTCTACGTGCTAATAGGAGTGTACTTTGTCACCAACTTGGTTCTTGCTGTCGTATATGACAGCTTCAAAGACCAGGTAAAGTTGAAAATGTGAACAGTCTGCGGTCTTCCTCTCATTTTCAAATGCTTATACCATTTCCTTCTTGATATATTACAAAATATTTTGTAGGATGTTTTCTTTTGTGTTCAGGGATAAAATGAAAATGTACATGCTTACATCTTCTTTTTGTTCTAGCTTGTAAAACAAGTTTCTGAGATGGACCGTTCGAGGAAAAGAATACTGATGAAAGCCTTCAATCTCATTGATAAGAATGTAAGTATGTTGTCACTCAATACCATGGTTTTCAACTATCCATTCAATTTGTATTATCTTTATATTCCATGGATGCTACTATGCATGCACGTCCCACAAATATAATCTTTGTGCTTAATTCTTGTTCATTATAAAGTAATTGTATAGCCTTCCTCTTTCAAACAACGCCTTCAAAATATTGTTCTAACATCATGACATCTCAAATACTTCTGCTTTCTGAGAGAAATGTTCTTCATTAAGTCCTTTTAGATATCTAATAAAATGAAAATCTGACAGAAATCAAAATAGCCCTTGCATAATGATTCTCTACCAGATGGAGAAATACCTTTTCTAAACAAAAGAGATATCCTTGTCTAATGTGCGTACCAATGTTGTTATGTCCATTGTCGGTAGATGTGAATGATAGTAACTTTCTTTTGTTAAATGCTCAACTTGATATTGATATAGGAAGTAATTTTATCTAGACACAAAAAAGAGCATGGTACTTAATGGATGACAAGGCATCCTCCCTGGAAACATACTATACAATTTAAACAAAAGATCTTCTCTGCAGTCCCTCTGCTCTTCAGATATGGCTCCAAAAATTTTGTTTTGTGGTGCTACAATGACAAAGTCAGGAAAGCTATTTTATCCAAAATGAGAAGACAAGATAATTTCAAGTCTTTAAAGATTCTAGAGTGCTGAAATCAAATTCATCAAATCATTGCAAAAGCTGTATGCACCTTTGCTAAACTCACAAAAGCATATAGAAAAGCAACTCATTTAGGCTATTTGGACAAATACGTGGCTCTCTATATGTCAACAATTTCATTTTCTTTTACCCAAGCTACATAATTATGTGGTAATAATGTTTGAAGGTGTCACTTCTAATAGAATGCATGAAACAAACATCTGGAGACATTGTGATGTGAGAAAATGTAAGTATTGACATTGTTTACGACTGAACAAAACAAATGCTTTATTTTTAGTATCTTGACCTTACAAATAAGATTACCTACAGGGATTTGAGAAGATGTAGGATTATGAATAAGATGAGCATGAAAGATTTTCAAATAACATGTCCTGAATTTTCCAAATACTATGCTCTTGCTCTCTTATCTCTTCTTGGAGACAAACACGCTAAATCAAGCGATGAGGTGACAAGGCTAGTTTCTTTGTCTCACATTCATCTGATCTGATGCAAATGTTTGTTTTGAACAACGTGCACAATATGACTGCGTGTCATATTCTTGCAGTCATTTTCTCCCTGGTGTATGGTTTGCTTCAGTTAAGGGAAAATTTTCAACTTCCCCCCAGTATAGTTACTCTTGTTGATTGACCTACCACTATGTTTTCAACATTTGAATATAGCATTTTTTTTCTCTGTATTAAAATGTAGTTGTTGACATCTTATTTGTTGTTCTTTGTTTCGTGTCCAATGGGAATATCATTTTTGTTCAACAGGATGCTGGATACCTTAATAAGGAGCAATGCATTCATTTATTTGAAGCACTTAATAAATACAGGTATTCCTTGTGTACCATCTTCAATACACTTTCAAAACATACTCTATAAATCGTGCACAGGATCCTTCCGATATGATTTGCACAAACGCTTTTAGTCTAATTCAATTTATGCTAGAGGAGCACGAATAATTGACTTCTTAAAAATACAAAGATGTTGCAAAAAAAATATTTATATTCCCGAATATGGTGCTTTCTAAATGGATGACTAATATTGGCAGATTCTGACCTTTTTTTGGTCTTGATTCCTGAAAGTAGCATATAGTTTATTCTTCCTTGAGGAACTCATTTTCAGCAAAGCCCCTTCCTCACTCCTTGACCAGAGGAACTGATGGAATAGATGTGTGATAGTGAAAATAGTTCCCATTTCCTTTAAAAGAATGAGTGGATGAAAATTAGGCACTATATTAGTTGGATTTCATAGGATTTAACTTTGTTTATTCTTTGTCTTCACTTCTGCTTTAGAAGTTGGAAAAGAAAGGACATTAAGGTAGTCATCTATGGAGCACAAGTGGAAAAACCTTCATTAAAATATTAATTCAGTCATTTACTTGTGTATTCAATACTTGGTAGAACAACAACAGACACTCCACAGATTCTTGCATTCAACTAACTGTTTGAATATGAGTGACATTATAAATCACCACTTATACTCAAATATCCATTTCTAGTGCAAAGGCATTCTAATGGTGTCTTGTGCTTTCTTTGCACAAGGATTGGTCAACTTTTGCCTACTTGTTCTGGTATTTGATCTCAAAACCAACCTTATTCAAAAGCCATTTGTTTTACTAGGACAGTTGATATTTTTCCTTGATGAAAATTAAAATGGATTATGCCTTACTTGGATCTCATTTGTTAATGACATGAATAGCTTCATTATGCCTATTTAATTTCACTATCCTATCATCCATTTGGTCTTGAAGTAAGAATGAACAGCTACACTGTATACCACCATCCTCGTGACTTAAGTCATTGTGCAAGGGTTTTTAAAGCTACTGTTATATACACAAAAGTATTTCAGATATTCGATATCATCACCAGGCAATCATATGGGCTGACTATTGATGAACTGATTGGATTAAGCCATTAAAGTCAACTTCCGTCATTATATATTATTTGAAAGAAAAGGCCTTGATAACATATGAGTGTGGGGATACTGTAACAGAAAACAGTTACAACTCTTTGTAGACAACATGTTGACCAGAGGAATGCATTTAATTGTTATATTTTTTTTTCAATTGTGTGTATATTTATGGCTCTCTCTTGAGCTTCTTAGTTGGTGTCGTTGTCTGGGGTTGTTAACTGATTGGTTTCGTGGGCATGTTTTCTTCTTGTGAATATGTTTTCTCCCTCAAACGCTATTCTGTTTGAGCCTTGGGTCTTATTTAAAATTGCATCTGTGCTTTATATTGTTGTAAGTCCTCTGGCCTTCAGTTTTCTCATCATGGGTGTCATCTTGGGAGCACTTAGAGTGGACTTTAACTGATGAAAGAATTGTAATAATAATCACTTTATTTTCACCATATCTTGGCAAATGTTCTATCATTTCCATTGGATGGAGTTTGGAAAAAAGATGGGAAACAGATGGCAAGACGTTACCATGGCTTAGGATAAAAAATTGCTTGCCTTTAGCTTTTATAACTCAAGTTGTTATTCTGGTGCAAGTTGTTTTATATATTGAAGTATGTGCTATTTATTTATATTTATTTTGTTTATCAGGACTTTGCCAAGCATATCAAGGGAAGAATTCGAGTTGATATTTGATGAACTTGACGATTCTCATGATTTCAAGGTATGTTCCCTCGTGTTTAAACAAAACACGGGTGATCTTTTGTTTTCACCATCATCATGGAAATGCTATGCATACAAACAAAACAATACTAAAACTCCATTCTAACATGTGTGGTAAGTGATAAGTAGTGGATTGTGGGTTTCACACATTTTAAATGGTTAGTTGAGCATGAATAGAGTAATTGCCACATTAGTTTGTATGATTTCTACATGGCTTGAAAGGAAGGAAACAATTTGCTTCATTGAACCGATCATTGGTACACACACATGAGTGTGTATGTATTCGTCATTCTAATATTTTAGTGCATATCATCTATTTTTTGAATTCACAAGCTGATATGCACAAAAATATTTCTGATGTTGAGTTTGTTGTGTTAGTTATGAATGTTGTACTACACAAAGTTCCATTATAAAATTGCTGTCTTGAAAAACCACAGAACTTCATTCATCCTTGTGTAAGCCATGTGCTCAAAAGTATTAGTCAAAGATCAAGTATTGCATGTGTGCTTGCCTATGTGGATGTGTGTATGTACACACACGTTTATGTGTGTGTGAGTGCAAAATCCCAAAACTCACATTATTTTTGGTTGCTCCTCACTGCAGCTAGTTTATGTTGCGCTACAAGAATTCATTTATATTACTGATATTTAGCTTCTTGGTATCTAAGATTTTGGTTTGCTTGTGCTATCATTTGCAAAAGCTTGCAAGAGTCTTTCACAACCATCCCATTTGGCACATTTTAACTAGCCATTTATAAGAAAGATGACTTTTGGTTATTATTATTTTTTCATCTGGCATCTTTCAGTTATGTTTTCTGGCCTTGGTATCTTTTCTTTATGTAGATCAACTTGGATGAATTTGAGGACCTTTGCAATGCAATCGCTCTAAGATTTCAAAAGGAGGATGTTGTAAGTTGTATTGCTCTGAAACTGAAACACAAAGGAAATATTTGGAGCTTTTAGACTGCATCTCTGATACTATGGGTTCTGTTTGCAGCCATCTTACTTTGAATACCTTCCATCAATCTACCATTCACCTTTCTCTGAAAAGTTGAAAGAGTTTGTACGAAGCCCTAAATTTGGCTACATAATATCATCCATTCTCGTCATGAATCTGTTAGCTGTCATCACTGAGACAACGGTATGGCATGAAATGAAAATTTGATAGAACTGATGTTTTCCCTTTTTTCCCCTCTCATATCACGGTAAACATATAGAGATTAAAGTTTGGTTCCTCTATATTTAAATTCTTCTAAGATTTGGTTTGTTAATCTGTTTAAATGTTTATTCTTATAAATCTAATCATATCACTGCAAAACAATGTGGGCTTTGGATGTAGCTGTTGCCAAGATCATGTCTTGATCTAAAATCAACTCCTCTGAATACCACATATGAGTGCATGTTTGCATTGAAATGTAACCGTTTGGAAAGGAGATTAAAATATAATTTGAGACACGCAAAGATCTTTGGGCCAGTTCATTTCAAGACAACCAACTTTTCAATGACATGATCTATCCAGCTCAATAAACAAAACCAAAAATTTGAAACCACCAAGATCCACTTGTTAGATTACTGTCTTGATGTTGTATATTTAAATGCTGATGCAATTATGCTAATCTTGTATGTAATTGGTTTGCAGCTTGATATAGCCAACAATTCTGCTCAAAAGGTGTGGCAAGAAGTGGAATTTGTCTTTGGTAAAGACTTGCTAAATCATCAACTCTTCCGATGCTGTTTCCCTCTCCTATAAATGTTACTTATATGGATATAAGTACATTTATGGAGCTTTTTGGGTCTATGCAATTATAGCCTCAAATTTGGATAGTCACATAACTCACGGTTGTCTATAAACAATGTTCCATCTAGCAGAAAAGAAATGACTGACTATAGGACTAATCCTGAAATTCTTGAGGATAAGTATGTGTTCTGTAGTTGGTTTGAAACTTTCTAACAGCCAGGGTTGACTTCAATTTGGTGGCAAGCAGTATATAAACCTTTAACATTAATGGCTGAAGGAATTTATTCATATGAATATGATAATTATGTGAGAATTTTAATGCGCTTTTGTTTCCATTATACATTGACTTGTTCTTTAGTTAATTCTAAAACCAATGAAGACAGATTTTGCATACCTCTTGGTGTCCCTCCTTGTACATGTTTTATCCTGTTTTTTTCTTCTGATGCTTCATTGAATTTCCATTTATCATTCATAAAATATAATCTGTGAATGATGAAACATGACATGCATTGCTCATGATGAATATGAGTTCATAAAGATGTAAATTCTTATCATAAAAATTGGTTTTCTTGACCATTTGTCATTCCAATCTTGATGGTCAAATAATTGATACCTCGGACTATCTACTAGTTAGATTTTGCAGGCTGTCAATTGAAAGTTGGATATTAACTTGTCCAAGGTCAACCACTTATTAGCTCTACAATTTTGTTGTGTGAATTTGATCTTGCTATTTTGTAGTGGCTTATGATGTGAGTTTGAATCATGTCTTTGGAGTTCATGGATTGCCTTTTGTACTTCAGGGTGGATCTATGTTGTGGAAATGGCTCTAAAAATCTATGCATATGGATTTGAGAACTATTGGAGGGATGGTCAAAATCGCTTTGATTTTGTGATCACTTTGGTTATAGGTAATTACTTAATATAATCTTTCCCAGCAGCCTGTGTCAATTATTTTCTTTCTTTAATGCAATTAATATGAATGCATGAAAATTATTTCTCACCCTATTATTCTGTGAATTCTAATGGTGATTCATTGCTACTATTTTTAGTAATTGTAATTTCTTTTGCATCTCAATAAAAAAAAAATCAGTAGTTTGTTTTTGTATATTCTTTTCAATATGTTGTGTAAAGGATGACCTACGAGTGAACTAATGACCATACATGAGGATCTGGTTGTGTTGCTTTGTTAATGTTCCCAAACTAATACTCTTGAAAAGAAAAAAAGATTTTGTATTTAATAACTATAGTTCGGGGAAATTCAAGAAACCTGCTCACTGTTTTCCAGAGAATTTTGTTTTGATATGCCTGTTTGCCATTGATTCAAATGTTCTAAGTAGAGAAACTAAACTATTTTGTTTGACAGGAATATTTCATTTTATGCTGCACCATAATGCCATGAAAATGATTTTTGTGTTTGCAGTTATCGGAGAGACTGTAACTTTTGCATCTCCTAATGAGCTGACTTTTCTTTCAAATGGAGAATGGTATGAACTATATATATATTCTTATTAATGGATTATTATTATTATTTTGTGTAAAGTGATTTTTCTAAGTTGTGCCACTATTTTTCATTTTTCCTCTATTTTTCAAAAATTATTATTTTATTATTATTTGGTCTACTAGCTAGATTACACCTTTGGAGGATGGGGGATGGGGAAGGGTGGGGATATCACTTCTTATCCACTTATTTCCCCTCTGATCTTAAGTGTGAGCAGAATTTGAGCAAAAGTCTATTGGGAGGATTGCCCAGCACTTTTACCTACAAACTTAGCTGGCATCTACAGTTAGTGCGCATACAAATGAAGTAGGGTGACATCAGTGAGGGATGGGGGGTTTTTGTCTAACTTGGGTGGTATTTCTTCCGTATTCCAGCCCTTGCAACCCTTATTTCTGTTTACTTTGTGCTAAAGCTCGCCTACATTAATGCACATGCAACTGGACATTCTGAACCTCCTGCAGGATCCTTTCTGTTATTCACCATAAAATAAATAGCACTGGGGATTGCTCTGCAGCAACCACGCAATCACCCAGAACAGTATGCTAAGTTTTCCTCGTGTAGATCATTCTTAGCCCTTGCAGAGAATTGGATAAAGCAATAAGCTCTGATTTCCTGCAGTCTGGTTATGCTTAGATTACTTAAAGAAAGAGTTCTGGCATTATATATGACAGTAATATTAAACTGCCCATCCTTGCCAAGGCCCACTTTCAGCAAGTTTCACATTGTTATTGAATGTGATTTTTAACATATTTTGCCTTTACAAGCTCATTGTTGACATTTTTCGTGTATTGTGAATATAATTCCATCATTGAACTCAAAATCAAAGCACAATTTTGTTTTTCAACATCTCCACTCACTATAGTGTTGTTAAACAATAGTTTTCTAATAGGAGAATGGAAGCTTGATATGCATAGATATTCTTTCTTCTATTTATGATGTATCTTCATCTTCTTTTTTGTTTGCAGGATTCGTTACCTCCTCATTGCAAGATTGTTAAGATTAATAAGGATCTTGATGTATGTTAGAAGTTACCAGGCTTTTGTTGCCACATTTTTAACCCTCATACCAAGTCTGATGCCTTATCTGGGAACAATATTTTGCGTCATGTGTATTTATTGCTCTCTTGGTATTCAGGTAAATTGGATGCTCTGTTTTCTTGTCATATTGCAATTAAATTCTGCTGTTGTCGATATTTCTGTTTCAATATATGCTTTTTGGTAGCAGGAAAGTGAAAAGAAACTTCTAGTTCATAGTAAATCGATTCCTTCAGAAATGATCCCCTTTCTTTTTAGATGAAGCATAGTGCTGTTTTGCCCAAAAACTGCTAACAATAAAAAATACAGTACGGATTTTTTATTTTATTTTTTTGTTATATTGGGAAGTATTGGTACATTCATGCATATGTGATTGATTTAATTTTTTTCGTTAGGAAAAGATGTCATTTGTGGCCTCACTACTCTTTGGCTGGTTATTGGTGTAATCTGCAAATTGTGATATCTTGGATTGGCATGTCTCAAGATAGCCTGCAGTAGTTGTATAAACTATACTGGATTATATTCTCTTTCTTACTATGATTATTGTTATAAAATCTCTACTTGTTTAAACTTGTAGATCTTTGGCGGGCTTGTCAATGCCGGGAACCTCGATTTGGAACGAACAGATCTTGCTGAAGATGAGTATCCTTTAATCATAATGGATTAGAGCCTGCTGTAAGCCCCGTTTTACTTTTTCCCTCTAGAGGTAGCCTCTGATCTGTGGGTGGTGCCTTTTAAATTGATTTCTTAACTTGTTATGGCTTTATGATTAGGGTAAGCCACTAGTTTCTCAAAAATCAATTTCCTTGACAGAATAAGTTATTTGCTTTTCAATTTTAATGACTATCCAAATGGAATGGTGACACTCTTTAATCTGCTCGTTATGGGAAATTGGCAAGAGTGGATGCAGGTAAATACTGCCTTTTGCCTTCTACATTTATATTTTTTTCAATTTCACTGTTGTTTTTTAGTAAGGTGCAGAACATTCTATTTCACATGCCCTTTTGTTATGGATTCCTTTGAAAAAATAACAAAATAATATCTGGTATCTTGCATGTAAACTTGTAATTGTCACTTAAGGAATGATTATTTCTGCCCATAAAAACAGAAGTTTTGGTGCCAGCAGGATATCACTCTTGAAACCCTAACCACATCAAAGCAGTCCCAATAGAGATCACAAGATAGCTTTTATCAGCAAAATACATGATGAAAAATCATTTATCAGCTTGAGTGGCTTTCTAATTTCAGTAACTTGCAAATGTATTTTAACATGTTGTTTGGTGGGAAGCTGTTTCCCATGGAACTGGAGAGAGTCAGAAAGATATGTTGAGACAAAGCTGGTGTGGTCAAATATTAAGCATGATAAACTTTGGAAAATCTTACTGTAGTCCACTCTCTTTTGTATATTATGCATGTGCAATCATGTACACATTTATAAATGCTGTCATGTCATTTCCTCCATATCCTATCAAATTTTCATTCTTGTAAATGAGAATACTGTCTCATTTCATGATTTTCCTGGCGAATAATTTATGAATTTATTAAAGGAAAGACAAAGGGGATTATACACATTTTACACAATCTGCTCTCTTTCTAAATTTGAAGCGAACAATGGATTCAACATGATTAGCTGATGTTTGCTTTGTATGCAACATAATGAATGTGTCATAAATTTCCAAAAACTTAAAAGGAAATACATTAAAACAACTACTGAACTATGTATATTGCATGCAAGAGACATCAGGCTGTTGGTAACACTCAACGACACCATAAGAAAAAATGTTAACCTGTTTTACCGTTTACAGTCTTCGATCTTATAACTGTGGTTAAAAACCCTAATCACTTGTACTTACTATTTCAGAGTTACAAGGATTTGACTGGAACTTACTGGAGCTTTGCATACTTCATCAGCTTCTACCTAGTAACAGTTCTATTGCTTTTGAATTTGGTGAGTTCTATTTGTAGCTGCAGCACTTTTTATTGAATTTGCTGAAACTCAAAACCTGTAGAGGTCAACTGTAAAATACAACACAAATAATGGAAAACCACGTGTAACCTTCCACTTCTTTGCCTTATCATTGATAATTTGATAGGAAGGATATTCTATTTCCAGTCAGATGTATGGTCCATGAATCATTGAAAGTTCATAGAACGAAGTTATGAGACTATTGGTTTACAGTTTTTTGCATTTTGTATTCTTGTGCTCATTCTGATCAATCCTTTATTATTGTGGAGAGGAAGCATCTATGATTTCATCTGCATAAAGGCAATCTGTTCTGGTCATTATTGCTTACCCAAATCAACCTCAAATTGGCAGACTCCTGAATAGCATGTACCATTGCACTTGGTCCTTGCAGTTTTAATGCTTTTCTCTGTGATGTAGCTTTCTTTCCTGCATACCATCCCGTTTCTTGTGAACTGGTCAGATAACAAATGCATCATGATCTGGAATAGATTGTCAGTGTTTTCACTGTTCAGTGAGCCTGGTAACACTGACTGGCTATTCCAGAAATATCTAAGAAATGGTGGTGACCCTAGAACTTAATCATCTGAATGATAATAAGCTGGATTTAATTGATCATTGATTGGTATTGTCAGGTGTTCTGTAATGAAATTAAAATGCATAGGAGAACTCAGCTTCGTTGGTTGCTATTTGGTTTTATTTATATTAGATAATGAAGTGCAGAGTTTTCTAGATAACAAGAATTTTGGAGCTTTATGTATCTCATTCCACTCAAGTTATTATTGGCCTTTATGACTGGATTACTAAATGCATAGCATTTTTTAGTTAAGGGCAAAAGCTATTGTAAAATGCAAAACATCATTTCCTTGTTTTCAATGTTTCAGGTTATGGCTTTTGTCCTGGAGGCGTTCTTTGCTGAAATGGAACTTGAGACATCAGAAAAATGTGGAGGAGAGGACAAGGTTGGTACCTTTTTAAACTATGAGTTTTTAATTTGCATGCTTCGGTTGTTTTCTCAAAATATATTTATTTGCTTATAAGCAAAAGGAAAAAAGGCTACCAATATTAGTTTGTTTCATTGTTCTTCCCATTACTATAGGCTCTACCACGCAATCTTTTTAACTTTAAAATTTTAATTCAAAATTTTTAGTATAAACGATTTAATTTCCCTCTCTTCTAATATGAATCTGTTTTTTTTTTTTCTTAAATTAAATATTTATGATTTTTTTTTTCATTCTATTGAATTTATCTAGTGATCCTTAGGCTCTTTTTTTCCCCATATTTTAACATCCTCATTTCCACCTCATTTCTTTAATTAATACTTCAATGATCTTGAAATTTACTCTCTCTTGCCTCTTTCTCTATTTTGATTGATTTGCCTTTTCCTTCGCGCAAGGGCAGGTAGTAACCCCTTGTTTGTTTTTCACTTTCAATCCACCTAACTGTTTTTCTTTTACTTATTTTTTTGTGTTTAATCTTTTTCAATTTTAAATGATAGTTTGATAGTGATAATCCTTGTTAAAATCATTTGGGACAACGACCATTAAAATTACAAAATTACAATATGTCATACTTAGAAAGAAAATTTAACATCTTAAGGCATTCCCCACTAAATATTGAAAAATTCAATATATAATATTGTCTGATAAAAAATCAATAATTTACAGAAAGAATTTCAAGTAATTGTTTTTGTTATATGGTAAGCATGTGATTGCTATAAATGATGAGCTAATTAGAAATGCAAGCTAAATATTCTAGTTTACATTGGAAAGAAGTTCTCACTCTTCAACATTAGAAAATAGATTCAGGTTTCAGATACCATAAGATTTTTGTTACATTTACTGAATGCTAATTGTGGCTTTGATTTACTGGTTGATCTTGTTTCTCAAATTTTTCATTGCTTATACCTGATTTTTTGGGTTAAATGTAGTATTGAGCTTTTGGATTTATCCCCTGTTTGTATTTGTGGCAATAGATTAACTACTGAATTTAAATGATATTCTTTTGCCTTCTCAATGTTAGGGAGGAAGCAACTCAAAATCTCGACGCCGATCTGTTGGGTATGTGCTGCTGGCTAGTCATTTCTTTCAATCTAGATGTTGAGTGCTGACAATAATCTGAACTTATTTTGGTTGGTGCAGCACAAAAACTCGCAGTCAAAGGGTTGATAATCTTCTGCATCATATGTTAAGTGCGGAGCTGGAAAAACCAGAATGCTCCAATGCATAAATGGTTTCTTTCACAGTTCTGGTTAGCATATTAAATCTCTCTTTCAAGTTTAAATTATGTTAGCCCAAAGATGCAAAGTACGTGAAAACCTTCTTCATTTTCGAAATCATTGTTCAATCATGAACTTCTAGTGAGGTGCAAAGTTGTCAAAACCAAACTGGACCGGCCAGTTCAACCAGGCTACACGTGAACCAGCCAAGGCTCCAGTTTGGTTAGAACAAAAACCCTTTGTTGGTCAAAACCTGTCAACAAGCTGACCTGACTGGTTAACAGCTATGCCGTCTATCAAGAGTGGTTTTGCACGGTGGAACTGTACTTGTAAAAGATGACACTCAGGTCATTAATACCACTGGACCAAAATCTCAATATGATATATTGATGCCATGGGAGCATTATCCCATCATATATGCCAGTCCTTTTCTTTTTTATTTCTAAGAATGCATGATTATACAAATCTCTCCTTTTTCCTTTTGATAGTATGATACATTAAAGTACTAGTGCTTTTTTTTATTGCTTTTTTTTTTTTTGGCAATTTCAACAGGATTTCTAGCATTTTAACTAGGAAAAGGTGGAGAGAGTTTTCCTTCCTTCTGAACTCAAGCTAGTCTATAATCTGAACGTTGTTTGGAGGAATTCTCAGAGGAGCTCGGCCATTCTTTAATCAACATGACGTGTTAATTCTATGTTTAGGAACAATGTAATCTTGAAGCTGCCCTGGTCTATTATGGTACACAAAGATTTGTCATTGTAAAAGATGCACGTCTCCTAAAGCTCTTTTGCTTTAAATTTTCTTTTGTCTGATTGTAATATGAATATTTTCCAACTTGTTTATTAATTTAAAGAAGTAATAGGTTTTGCTGTATTTGGTTCAGATTCTTCCACAATTTTTCCTCTGAAATGAAACTAAAAATTAATGAAGTTAAATTTATTTTCTTGGTGATGGAAGCATCATTCACTAGTGCCTTGTGGACTTTATTCTGCAAGAATTGTTCTCATAGCAGTACGTTTGATTAAATTCTGTATTTTATTATTTACTAGACCAATGTCTCATGACATGAATATATATATCGGCATCAGTAAATAAAAATAAGGAGATATGGAAAGATTTGCATCTGCTTTAAAGAGCAGGATGCAATTGAGCCAACTTGAAGTCTTCCATTCTATTTATTGTTTAAGATCTTGTGGTTGTTGGACTTGAGATTTTAGAGGCACTAACATGTCCTAGACCTTATCTAGGGTTGCTTTCCGGTCGATTATCTGCATTGAAAATGAAGTCCACGGAGAGAGAGAGAGGGCTTTAATAGCATTATATAAACTCTGGAACGACATAAAAATAAAATGTAGGAGAGGAAAAGGAAGATGAGAAGCATGAAGGGAGAAGTAGAGCTCAACGTTCCTGCAGAGAAAGCTTGGGAGATGTACAGAGACAATGAGATCATTAGCAAAATCAATCCTGAAATGCTTGCCCTTGCTGAATACAGCGAAGGAGACGGCAGCCCTGGAAGTCTCAGGCTCTTCAGGCTGGGACCTGGTATTTTCTCTCTTGCAACCTCTCTTCTTAAGATATCATGCCACCACATTAACTTACCACCTCTTCACTTTGTTTCACGCAGCTGTAAGCAGCTACGTGAAGGAATCCACGCAGAAGATAGAGAAGGTAGAGATTGGAAGGTCTGTCACATATCGCGTTGTTGGGGGTGACCTTAGGGACATGTATGATCCTTATAGGGTTACGTTTTCATTTTTTCCAGTGGAAGGAAAGGAGGAGGAGAAATGTATTGCTGAATGGAAGGCTGACTATGAGCTACTGAATTCATCAATGCCTCCCCCAGACAAAGCAAGGGATGCTGCCCTAGGTTTCCTCAAGTCGTTTGACAAGTTTGAGCCAAGCTATTAAGTGATGTGAGATGTTCTATGTATGAACACCAAACTACATACTTTACATGCTATTTATGCATGAATATTGTGTTGTATGAGATAAGTGTGGTGTGCATCATCATGTAAACAGAAACTTATGTGACAAAGTGTATGGACTTTGTCTACTCTTTAGTGATCTCTTGTCATGATTCTACCCTTCCTTATAATTACCTCAGCAATGGAAGTGCAAGGGCTCATAACATGTCTACAGACATGATCAATATCTCGTTGACAATTTGACAAGTGTTCATTTTATTCTTGTTCTTCCTCTTATTACATGACAATAAAATGGTATCCTCGAGCTCCTCTGAACATCTTAGATTCATGAGAAGTCTCTCTTTGCTGTGACATGTTCTTATTTGTAAGGAATTATGTTATCACAACCTGACCTTGGAGTTAGAAGTTAGCCGACAAGATGAGAAATAAACATGACAGGAGCTTATCACTATCCAGTAATATAGATTATAGACCGGAAAATTAGTAAATATACGTTGGAGTTGAAATTATACTGCCATGCCTATATGTCGTTCTGCCATATCAACCCAGCCCTAGAGTCATGGATTTGGTCCAACCAGATTTGACAAGATTGTGATAACAATACAGCTGCCCTCCTTCCTGTGCTGTCAGCTTTGTCAATCTATCTAAGATTAGTGAAGTTATCAGGTCATTATCGTTTTCTTCCCACTCTGGCTTTTACTTTTTTTAACTTCAATAAGAATCCAAGGCTGTATCTGTTAGGCAACCATGCAAGTCTTGCTTATACTAAAGAGAAGGAAAGGCAGGGGGGTGGGAGAAGAAAGGAAAGCCGTCTATTAAGGTTCGCCATTCAAGAGTAGAGAAATGCAAGGAAAGAGGAGCAACCTCTATCTTTCTAATATTCTGTTCTCTGTAAAACCTCTCTCGGCCAAAGCACTAGTAAACCCTACCCTTCGGGGTACCCCATCCCCGCCCTAACCCCACCCCCCCTCCTCCAATGAATCGATGGCATTGTTTTCCCATGGTGTAAAGGACTTGCAACCAGATGATCCCCACAAAAAAGCACATTCTTATCCCTCTTTGCTCTCTATTTCCTCAATAAACATCCCCGGCCACCAGGAAAAATTGCTTCCTTCATTTCTTAATTCTGAGAGGAGGTAAACTAATTTCTAGCAAAATTCACATAAGTTGTTCTCTTATTCTGAAAAGCGAAAAGGAAAGACTGAAATATCTGTAGTTGGTTTTTGAGAGTTTTAAATGATGGAACCCGTTGGAAACATAGATGGGGTTGGTGCAAGGAGCGAAGGTGGATCGTCTTCAATGTCTAAAGGCGGTGATGAGGGTGGTGAATTCCAGCTAAAGAAGGGGCCATGGTCAGCAGAAGAAGATGCCATGCTAATAGAGCACGTGAATAAATATGGAGAAAGGAACTGGAATGCGGTGCATAAAATCTCTGGGCTGCCTCGGTGTGGCAAGAGTTGCCGAGTGCGATGGACCACACACCTCAGGCCTAATGCCAAGGAAGGTGCCTTCTCTGCTGAAGAGGATAGGATCATTGATGAGTTGGATGCTCAGATTTCAGCATCTAATGATGATGAGGGTGGTGGAGGTGAGCTGAAGAAGGGGCCATGGACGGCTGCAGAAGATGCCATACTAATAGAGTACGTGAACAAACATGGAGAAGGGAACTGGAATGCTCTGCAGAAACGTTCTGTACTGGCTCGGTGTGGCAAGAGTTGTCGGCTACGATGGACTAACCATCTCAGACCTAATCTTAAGAAAGGGAACTTCTCTGCTGAAGAGGAGAGGATCATTGTTGAGTTGCATGCCCAGTTTGGCAACAAATGGGCTCGGATGGCTGCTAGGCTTCCTGGACGAACAGACAATGATATCAAGAATTTTTGGAACACAAGAACAAAGAGACTCCTGCGGCATCGCCTCCCTCTTTATCCACCAGAAATCCTGCCCCAAAATCCACCGAGTCCTCAGCACGACGACGACAACAAAAAATCCCACTCTCTACCTTCCACCCCAACCTCCTCTTTTACTTTCCCGACCACCCAACTCTTATCCCCGACAACTCCGACTAATCCACAAAATAATCTCACATCCCCTGCCCGTGCCTTTACCCCTCCCACTACCCCTACCCATCCCCCTACCACTGCTCGTCCCCCTACCCCTGCCGCTCTCCATCCCTCTCCTCCTCCCTTTACCGCTCCCCCTATCTCCCCTCTCTCCTCTCCTTCCACTGCTAATTTTCCTACCCTCCCACTTTTCGACTTTTCCCTCCCCCGAACCCCTCCAATCCTTCAGATCCCTCCCCGCTTCAAGAACTTCTCCCAATCCTCTTCCGCCACCTCCCCGAACAACACCACCATTGTTAACACCCCGCCCACCTCACATAGCATTACCGTTCCTGCCTCTTACTTTTCGCTACCCTCATCACCATTGCCCGCTATAACTTCACCATCCAACACTGGTCCTCTCAGTTACGAAATCCCTTGTTGCTTCACTAACCTGCTCAGCAGCAACAGTAGTGAGTTCCACAAGGAAATGGAGAGAGAGAATGAGAAACTGTGTTTGCTTCTCGCTTCCGTGACGCAGACAGATCACCTCCCTTTTGCCCAATTGTTGTCACCAACATCTCTGAATTGGAATTCAGCATCTAGCAGCATTCCTACTACTACTACCAACACCACCGCTGTGCCTGCTAAGATTGGTAGAACAAGAATAAGAAGAATGAAAAACGTTATAACTTCTGGCAAGGGTAAGAGAAATAGCATAGGATTTGGTGCAACTGAAAGTAGCAGGATTGGATTATTACAAGACGATCTCTTGCAAGAGGTTAAGGCAGCTTTGGAAGTGAATGAAAAGGATACTTCGACCAAGCAGAGTCATTTGGTTTTTCAGGATGCTCAGCAGAAGCCAAAGGAGCTCATGTTCGAAGATTTCTGCGGAATACAATATTCGGATCTTTCCAGCTCTCTGTCTTTGTCTTCAGGTCAGTATTTTTTTGTTCATGCATGTGAATAGACTTACCTTGATATTGATTGATAAAATAATGATTTCCTTTCCATCCCTTGATTTTCTGTGCATGCAGAGTTGACGCCAACAGATGGTGAAGTAGCAGAGCAATTAAACAGTAGCATGACTGATGACTTGACCAAGCTGCTCGACATTTTCCCTTCTTCTCCCTTGCAGCTCTCTGATCTGTATACCGATGACATCTCCAATGGGCAAACTTCGGTCATAATTGATGATAATAACATGGATATCGATATGCAGCAGCAGATAGCTTTATTGTTTCCCACCACAGCCACAGACCAAGGCGGCAGAACCGTTGGAACTGGCTCTTGGGACAGCTTGCCTGGGATTTACTGACAGACAGCATGAAGAAAGAAAAGGAAGCATCAAAGGCTTGGAATTAATTATTTCGGTTATTAAATTCTACTAATATTAATTTCTAATTTGTATGGATGGTGGTAGAGTTGCCTTTTCCACTTTGCTTTTGATCAGTATTAAATGACAATAAAATTGCAATCAGGTGAAATGGATCAGGTAAAGAAAAGCTGCTTCATCTTCCAAGTTGCTCTGAAAAGTGTGATAGTTTCCATTTCCAAGGGACACCCCATGATCCTGACACGATCAACCTGATCAATTCTCCATTGAAAGATCTCACAATCTAGTGTTTGGAGATCTAGGGAAGGGAGGAGAGCTGCACCTCAGCTGGATCTGTTAGAGGAGTTAGAAATAGGTCAGTCGCATCTTGTGCCGTTGGGGGTGACCTTAGGAACACGTATTGAGCTACATTTCCTATGGTTTCCTTGCAGGGAGAAAAAATAAGTGTGTAAGAGTTGTGTTTTGCGAACTCCAAACTGCATGCTGTGTGCTATCAATTCTATGCATGTCTTTACAGTACGATGCACGACGCCTGTGCATCAAGTTAATTAGAAGATAGTTCAGGTGGCAAGCATGCCCACTTTTTTTTACATAGATTAGCTTGATGGTTTACAATTCGTGAGAAGAGATAAAAACAAGAGCTTTGAATAATGCAGCATAACAGCACAAGTACAATAACAGAGCAGTCCATGCTCTTGAATACAGTGAATTCTATTATTCTCTAACAAGTGAAATAGAGAATGCCTTCTATATATATATATAAAAAAAAAAAAAGTCAAGGTCATGCATTTGATAATCTTTAGTTGCTGCTTTCTGATGAGTTAAGCAGCAGCAGTGAGCACAAGAAATTTCAAGGAAGAAAAGAAAAAACAAATGCTTTTTGTAGCCACCACTACATGTATAACCACAGCCAAAACCCTAATCGGCATTAAAAGTCAGTGAGAATCATGTAACTCCTTAATGTATATAAACCAGAAGGCAGATAATATATATATTATAATCAAATGTGCAATGTGTTCAGCTGGAAAACATCCTGTCATCGTTCTACCATATTAACACATCCCTAGAATCTCGTAAAAAAACCCGAGGCTTCTTAAGCTGGTATTGGTCCAACCAAATTTGTCAAAATTGTGATGATAATAATAGCTGCCCTAAAATTGGCTGCCAACCAACTACCCCTTCCCATGCTGTCAACTTCTTTGCTCATCTGTCATCAATCCGGAACTGTTCACAGTTGATCGATCCAAACCTTGTGAAGTTTGTAACAAGAGCATTTATCATCTTTTTTACAGTTGCTTTGAATTCACCTGAGGCACCCATGTCAGCTTTATCAACATCAGCTACTCCATCTTTAACTGTAACAGAACCTACTATAGCACCATCTGCATAAGCTTTGCATGCCACCAAAATATTATGTGCACTATTGTGGAAATGACCAATGACTAAATCTTCAAAATGCTGCAAGCAAACTCAATCGAGTTAGTTATTGCGGTAGCCACAGACAAAGTTTAGAATCCAGCAAATGTCCTAAGTGAACTGGAACATGCATGTGCGAATTTGATGACCACACAAGTAAAATCACAATGCTCTTAAATAAGATGAGAGGCCAATGGTATCACTAGACAGAACAGAACCTACTAACATCCTCTAAAGAAAGAAATAAAAAAGAAAAATGAATATCAGGAGGAAACAAAAAAATCAATATGAAATAAAACGACATATGGTTAAGGCACATTATCCAAGGGGTCCCTTCAATACAAGAAACTACTGCAAATGGTGGCGAACAAAAACACTAGAATGGACATCAACAAAGATGAAGCTCAAAGCATTGTCAGTTGCGCAAGCTTTTAATACCAAAGCTAGGGCCAATACACCTTTTCACAAATTGCCAGACAAACAATGGGGAATGCCTGCAAGGATAATGTAATGCACCACATAAAGAAACTCAAACATTAATAATCCTTTTTTTTCTATTTTATTTTTCATTCAAAAGCTAAAACAAAAAATTAACAAAACTACATGCACGCACGCACACATATGCGACGACCGAGGGTAGGTCTGCCCCAGTAAAATTTGGTTCAGATCCATGCATGCTAAGACCATGGAAAGATAACACCAAAAACGGTTGCCAATTTGGTGAATCCAAGCTATAGGCAAGAACTTTATGTCCGTGAGAAAAGAAGCAAGAACTCCAAGAAACAAAGCAGCAATTGATTATTAAGAGGGGGCAGTCAATGTGATCATACCTTTGGTGGCCTTCGTAGAGTATACATCATTGTCTTCAAGGACAAAATGAACACCTCTTCATTGTATTTCTTAGATCTTTTATCCCCTTCAGCCCCCACATATGAGGATTCATACCCAGGCTCATTAAAGAAAGGTTTTGCATTTAGAATGAGGGCTTGTATTGAGACCAAAACTTGCAGCATGGTTGATTTCCCTGGGATCCACATCTCAGTCTCTTTGCCAGACCAGGTGCCCAAAAGGCTGAGGCAGACTTTTCCACATTCATACAGATTTGGATTCAATCGAAGCCCACCTGAATAGTAGTATACCATCTGACAGGGAGGAATCACAATCAGGCACAGCATAAAATATTTATATGCATAAAAAAGATATTACAAATTACTTACCGGTGGTGCATCAGGATATGTAGGAGGGAATATACAGTCAAAGACAAAAAGGCCATCATGGTAGGGAGTGCCAGCAGGTCCTGCAATGACAGCCCTCAAAAGTTCCATCCTTGTTTCATAAACTCTAACAAATATAGTATCTGAGAGAGAAGGGGAGGCGGTTCAGTCATCTAACCAAGCAATGCCTTATAACCAGAAAATGAAAACGCTTGTGAATGACAAATGACAGACTAATTTTACAATCAATAGGGTGGCTAAGATACAACTTTTGCAAAATGCCAAACTTAAGCCAGCAAATAGATTCAGAAGTCACCTGGTAAGTCTTTCTCCAAACTTTTCCATTCATCCTGAATTCTTTTCGCCCAAATTTTGGGAGGCTACAGCAAAGGAAAATTCAATGGAAAAGTAAATAATAAATCAATCAATACAAACAAGTAATAAAACAAATTTTTGGCCTATTAGAGCCAATATAAGCATACTGATATTAAGGTATTATAACGAATTTTTTAAAGTTATGGGACCATGGCCCCCTCACGGTTGGCTTATGTGTCACCCCTTCACACACACATTTATGCATGTATCTGTGTGAGAGGGATAGAGGGAGAGTTGAATCTGCAATTAACTTTTACTCACCGGGAGGTCAGAGACACAGGTGCCCCTATAGTGATGATCAGAAAAGTCTTCCACATTATCAAATTGTTTGAAGTTCCTATACTTTTGCATGGTATTGTTTTCTCCGCTATCTTCTACTTCACCATTAGAGCTTGAATCTGCAGGAAACATCGAACTACTTGCAGAAGCAGTCCATTTGTTTTCAGATAGACAAGTGGCTGTCATAATTTTGCTCTCGGAATGATTATGATTAGTATGACTAGGAATAGTATGATTAGGAATAGTATGATTAGGAATAGTATGATTAGGAATAGTTGAGGTGCTGGTATTGGATATCATATTTGAACTTGAAGCTGGTTCCTTCAGCCAAGGAAGGGATGCCTCTACTCCAGGAGGAAGATCCACGTTATCAAATTGAGATTGGATGGCTGAATAATCATCTTCATCTTCATCATCATAATATAAATAGCCATCATGGTCATCACAATCATTTTCATCAGCATAATCATCACAGTCATTGCCAACCTCATCATCATGGTATGACATGTCAGAATTGGAACCATTATTATTGTTTGAATTAGTTGATCCAGAAGTTGAACCCCTGAGATGATAAGCACTATCCACTGATCCTGCTACACTGGTATAATTGCCAAGATCACTGGAGGAAGCATTCTGAGTAAAGAGCAGAATTTTAGACCAACAATGGCTTATATTCAAAAGAAAAAAAAGCCATGTACAAGTACTTTGGTGTTCCAAAAGTTCACCTTAATCTCTTGTTGCCATGCATCATCATGAACAGATTTTGATTTTCCCTTGGTGCCCATATCAGCGTTTCCATGGCATATCAAAACTTCAGCTTGAGCATCCATTACATCACATAGAACAACCTAAACAACAAATTGCTTCCAGCATTAAAAACAATTACAGCATAATTTACAAAAACATTGTTGCAAAGAATTATTTTAAAATTTTGGTAGAATTGAAAAGGCAATTCTCTGCTGCAAAGATTGTGAAATTTGGCAAGTGCCATTTAGTTCTGCAAGAACAAAACTAGCTTAGTCAGCCTATATGTGGGCAAATATGCAGCCAAGTACATAATTTATGCTTCATTGTGTTTCACAGTAAAGCATAACCGAGTTTCCACAGCACATGTTCGACTCCTTTGTTTCCCAATCATGCAAGACAAAGTAAAAATTAGAGTGGTGCTCGAACAGCTATTGAGATGAGAAAGTATAACTAGTCTACCACTTCACAAAACACTTAACATAGCCAAAATTTCCAGCATGCAAGCAAAAATGAACCACTGCCGTAGAAATTACCAACAAATTTTATTCTTTTTTCTCTTTTCTAACAGTTTTCAGCACGCATGTTTCGACAGAAGAAGAAATAGGCTCATCCTCCAATGTCCATATACATGATGAAACCGTTGAGGACGACAAGTTTCTAACTCCATTGCTGCCTCATAATGCACAACAAATCGAGTTAATTATTCTCAGACTGGGTAATCTACCTTCTACAGTTGGATAATGCAAAAGACATCCCGAAACAAACAATTCCAAGCATCATGCCAAACTTAAGACATATTACCAGAATATCTCGAAATCACACAACTCCGGTCAAATTTCCCAATTTAAGCTAAAACAATTATACAAACTTGCACACGATAGAGAAATTAAAAACAAAATCATATTCAAACCCTAATTTCGTTACAATTAGCTAATACCACCCCCAAGATTTAATAAAAAATCAGTATAAATCCCCAAGCTTTCTCTTTTCACCCTAAGTTTCTTCCTTTCAAGTTGCAAGTACATTATACCACCAAATTAGCAAAAAAAACATAGCTAGCTCCTCATTTCTATAAACTCAAACAATCCACCTTCAAAACCCTAACTTTCCCAAAAGTAAGACACTAAAAAAAACCAAATCACTTTAAAACCTTAAGAAAAGAAAAGAACCCGCTTGGCTACTGAAAAACCAGAAGTCAACAATAATTACTTCAAAAAAAAACAACACACGACCGATCATGAACATGATCACAGAATAGTGACCAAAACGACACTAAATTACGAACAACACGCAAAAAAAAAAATCAAAACAAAAATTACCTCGCTTTGTTTAAGTTTCTTTGAGATCGCAACGTCCTGGTTGCCATCAGCCATGTCGAGATCCATTTATACCGAAATCTAACCCTAAAAAAATATTAAAAAATGAAAAAAAAAAAGCGTGTTAGTTGGTTAAGGACTGTACGGTCTCTCTCTCACTCTCACACGGAGTAGAAAGAAGATCGGAATCAGAATCAGAAAAGGAACGGTTTTGATTTGATGGATGATCAAGAGAAAAAAGAGAAGGAGAGAGAAGGAGGTGAAGGTTGACGTACAAGCAGAAACACGAGAGTTGAGTCTCTCACTACTCTCTCTTTCTGTTCTGTGAGAGAAACAGTGAAAGTGTGTGAGAGAGAGTGATATTCGCGCCTTGTTAGGTATGTTTTTCATGTTATCGTGCGCAGGAAGGTCACGGTAAGTAAAAATAAGGTATGGTAAAGGTATCTTACTAGTTGCACGTTTTGGAGTTTTGATTCGAAGAGATGTTCGCTTGGTGACGTGGAAGAGGAGTGTTGGTTTTTGGGTCTAGTGGGGTTGGGTTTATGGTGAGGGTGTAGTGTAGTTGATTATTGCTGATGTGCCTGGTCCCTCCTGGACTTTATCATAGGATTTATCAAAGACTTTTTTTTTTTTTTTTTACTAAAAAAAGTTTTGGTGCTATTTAGTATTTTTTTTTTGTTTAAAAAGATGGACAACGATTTTACTGTTTTTTTTCTTTTCTTTTTTTTTTAATTTAGGGTATTATTTTCCTTTTGGTTTCGTGGCTTCATTTCTTCTTTCTCTATCGTTGTTATAAAACTTAAATTATCCTATAAATTGATCTAGGTCCAAGAAGAAAGCATGATTAACTAACTAACATGTTAATTTGGTTAAGATAATGCTGTTGATTTGTTTGTTTTAAAAAAAATTATTCAAAATAATATTATTTTAAATATTTTAAAAAAATTAAGTCATCCCTTCTTATTCGTGATCTTATCTCAAGTAATTTCATGGATCAAGTTTTATAACTATAATCTAAACACAATAATTTAATTATATTTGATTATATAAAATGAGTTAATCAAAGCTAAATTGATGGATTAAGGATAATATCAAAAGATATTATTGATTTAAAATGAATATTATGTTTGAAGAAAGAAGTTGATTTTTTAAATGTTTATATATTGAATGGTCACTTGTTAAAGAAATAAAGTTTTTTTTTTTAGGATTGTTTAGGGTTGCGTTCAACTTGTTTTTTATTAAAATTTAAATTTTTTTATTTTAAATTATTTTTTTAATATTTTAATATATTGATGTAAAAAATAAATTATAAAAATAAAATAAAATATATTATTTTAATATATTTTAAACGATATATTTTAAAAAGAAAGCTAAACTCCTAAATTGAAGGTGAAATGAGTAACTTCATGATGAAAGCTTGACCTTCCCATCTATTCACACTTATTACCTGTAAAAATTCAATGGCAGTGAACTTTTCCAAATTAGAAAATTTCAATGAAGTTTTCTTCTCAGTGCATCATTAGTAATTTCATGGCAATTTCATTATTAAAAATAATCATTACAAAATGACTTGAATAGTCAAGGGTTTTAAGATAAAGATTTTTGGAAGCGTGGCAGCGGTTGTTTTTTAAAGTATTTTTTATTTTAAAATATATTAAAATAAATATTTTTTATTTTTTAAAAAATTATTTTTAACATCAGCATATTAAAATAATTTGAAAACATTAAAAATATATTAATTTAATATAAAATAAAAAAAATTAAATTTTTTAAAAAGGATAACATTACTAAACACTGCCGTACATGACTGGCCATTAATTTATTGGAACATGTTCTTTTCGGACAAGGATTTTTTTTTTTTGTACAAAAAAATATGATTTATGGATAACCCAAGGATGTGATATTGCCATGACAAAGATAGCTGCGATTTTTTTAATGTTGCTGCTAGAACATGGAGAATTTTTAATTTTTTTTAGGTCTTTTCTGTAGGAAAAAAAATGTTTCATCTTCCAAATCCAATGTTATCCTTTGGATGCACCGTTGAATGTTTTATGTTCTTTCAATTAAGAGATGTAAATATTTATTTTATTTCCTGTAATTCTTATTTATAGTCATGTAATGATGTAAAGATAATGTTTGATATTGTGTTAACGGTTATTTTTTTAAGTATTTTTTTATTTTAAAGTGTTTAAAATGGTAATTTTTTAAATTTTTTAATTTTTTTTTAATATTAGTACATTAAAATAATAAAAAACACTAAAATATAATTTTAAATTTAAAAAAATTTAAAAATATTACTAAACCGAAAAAATAATCTGCCTCAGAATTACATTATATCATGATAAAATTCCAGGGTAAGTGGTGGCCCTGCATGCATGTTCTTGAAAAGCTTTTGTGTTTTTTAAGTAAGGTTTTGTTTTTTTGGTTAAAAAGTGTTTTTAAATATTTATTTTTTTATTTTAAATTATTTTTTATATTTTTAGAATATTTTATATCCTAATAGTAAAAATAAATTTTAAAAATTAAAAAAATATTTTTTAAAAATATTTTTAAATAAAAAAATACTTTTAAAAAGAATTTTCAACGTAATGCCAGCTCGGCAATGGCAACCTATGACAGTAACGTGAATGAATGTCTAAATTTAGGCCTCGATAAGACATTTCATCAAAAAAAAAAATCTGCATGTTCATTTATTATTGTGGTGCGTTGAGACCACAACCTGTCCGGCAAAGATAACGACTCGTTAACTATTTAGGTGGTGAATCAATTATAAGAATTTAAAATTAAAAGGTTTGGTTTTTTTTTTTTTTTTTGTATAATTTTAGGTTTAAATTATATAGTTGCTATATGATGATTACTGGAGATTTATAAAATCATTAATTTTAGGGCCCGTGAGATTAGTCGAGTTGCGCGCAAGCTGTCCCGGACATCCATTTTTAATTAAAAAAATAAAAAAGATAATGACTTCTTTAATTTTAAATTAAGGGAGTGAAATTTTAAATTTATTTTTTAAAATTATTAATTGAAATTTTATAAATTTTAAAGTTACTGAAAACTTATATAATAATTAATTTTAGAGTTTATAGAATTAATTAAAATACAGGCAAGATAGTCCGTACATCCATTTTAATAATAAAAAAACAACCCCCTCACATCTTTAAGGTTCATGGATCTTATTATCTGGAAGTGAGTTTTATTTTGTTATTTTTGTCAAAATTAATTTTTTATTTTAAATTAATTTTTTAATATATTTTTAATAGTTTTAATATGATGATATGAAAAATAAATTTTTAAAAAATAAAAAATGTATTTTTTAATATTAAAAAAAAACACTTTAAAAACACGAACACTATCAAACTCTCAAACAAACTTTAAAATTAATGGCATGGCACTAAACCTTTGTAACTTCAATGTTAGGTTATTCAAAGTTAGTGCAAAGGAGTCCAAAGGTTGATCTTCCCATACATTTTATTCAATGTTAGTGCATTTTTCAAATTATAACATTATTTCAATGAAGTTTTCTTCGCCGTACTTCACTCGTAATTTGACTAATTTCTCTAGCAATTTCCCGGAAGAAAATCATTAAAAAAGAGTAATTACAACATGACTTGAATGGCAGAAGGCTCTCAAGTTGACAAAAACCTAATTTTTCTTCGGAACCCTAGATCCATTTGTAATTTTCACTGTTACGTGAGATGTTCTTGTCATTCACCTATAAAAACTTTGAGTTGGCTTTGAAGGATGTTGAATTCTTTTCATGTGATTTATTTATTATTTTTAAATCGATAAGGAATAAGTAAATATGTTGGTGCGACGTATATTTTTGATGGTAGTTCGGTTTGTCGTTAATGAATTTTTTTTTTCTCTATTTCCCCCTTGAAAGTTACAACTTTACCCTCTTGGTTATTGGTATTTCAACTTCATCCATATTATTTTGATTTTTAATATTTTATTTGTTTTTAATTTTATCATTGAATCTCAATTTACCAAATATTATATTCTTCAATTTGGTCCTTATTCTTTGGATTTTTAATTTTTAATTTTATTTTTTTTGTAAAAGTTTTAGTGGTTTTTAATTTCATCATTCAATTCAAATTGATGGTATTATGTTTTTCAATTTTGTCCTCATTGTTTTGTTTTTTTATTTTTTTCTCGATCTTTTTGTAAAAGTTATTATTATTTTTAATTTCATGCTTTAATTACAACATTATTTTTATTTTTATGTCAATTTTGAACCTCATTCTTTTTTAGTTTTTTTATTCTTTTGCTAAATTGATTTTTTTTTTCAATTTCACTATTGAATTAAATATAACATTTATTTTGTATTTTGAATTTAATCCTCATTCTTTCAATTGTCTTTTTAAAATCTTTCTGTATAGTTTTTTTTTTCAAGCTCATCATTCAATATATGATTAATTAAGAATTAAACTTTATTATTTTTTCAAGTCGAATGCTTCGAGTTTAATGATTTATGTTACAAGTTTGAAAAATTAACACGGTTTTTTTTTTTTAAACAAATCTTATAATTAATTTACTTTATTTTTTATTTGGTTATTCAAATTATATAATCTTAACTGTGGATTTAACAGAATATTCTTAGTTAACTCAATCCTAATTATCATGATTATAAGTTTATCATAATTGGTTTTTTAATTTTATTTCAAAACATTAACATTATTTTTTACGCAAAAATAATTTTGCCACAGAATAAAGAGGCCAAGGCTAGTGTACACAGCAAGACACGGCATTAATTAAATCAAGACTCGCCAGTTACGATGATTAGTTCTTTTTGTAATTATCAATTTTGCTTTCGCTGTGGCTCTTAGTTGATTGTTATTTTTAAGTATTTGGTAATAATTTAAAAATTAATATCACATCCCCTCCTTCCATTTGTTATTTTCAATGGCTACAAATATTTATAGCTTTCTAAAACTAAAAATCCAATGTTTTTAAACCTGGGACTTGTGGGTTTTGACCGGGTTGTCTAAGTCAACTCTATGTTTTTTATAAATCAAAATGATATTATTTTGATAAAAAATAAAAAAAAAATAGTCAATGGATTGTAACCGAGTTTTTAATCAGGTATTGCTGAATTAATTAGGTCACCGAATCACTCTGTCAGGTTAGTCAGTTTTTAACTATTCCTATCTTTTATAAACCTAATTTAATTTCAGTTCCAGATTAACTGGATCTCAAGTTGACCCGTCAAGTCAGGGTGAGTTTTAAAGCTATGATAAAGAGCGTGTTTGACAGTGTAGTTGCAGGTGTTTTTCAAATAACTTTTATTGCCAAAATGCATGCAAATGATATTTTTTTATTTTTTAAAAATTATTTTTGATATCAATACATCAAAACAATCTAAAATATAAAAATTATATTAAATTTTAATAAAAAAAATTTAAATTTTTTGAAAACACAGCCATAGCCGCGTTCTCGAAAACTATAATTAACCACAACTTTTCCAAACGAACACCGGTCACCACTACCAGCCTAGAAGCACAGCAGAGCAATAGCATAGGCCAAGACCAGGAAGGAAACAAATGATGCATGGAGCCGAATTTTTAACTCTCAATATGTTAAAGAACAAAAAAAGAAATTTTAACTCTCAGTTAAATTTTTCATTTTAAAAATCGTGTGATGAGAAGCTGAGGAGCATAAAACCAGTTGTCAGATGAACACAGATATATACTACTGCTACCAATTGTATGCCACTGTCACCACCATAACTACTTCTACCTCCGTTACCACCAGTACTATCATCATCGGACAACACACATCCACCGGAAAATTCTAAGTTTTATCAAATACCTCTTAGCTTTGAACTCCTATATTTCAAAATTTCAGTAAAAGGGGAACCTTCCAACACAGTGAGCATAATGTCTACGCACTGGCTAAGCTTCAGACTCGAGCACGTCTATAAAGCTGCAGCATTTGTTCTCGTTTTCTATAACAAATGGTTGAGCAGCAGCAAGAGCATCCAATTTCAACGAGTCAAGTGAGCCGATTTTATCAATAATTTTAGAATGTGAAGCAGGCTTCTTTCCAACAGTCCCATTCTTAGAATCTTTCCCATCATTTTCTGTTCTCCAGTTAAAGAAAACTTACCTCATCCTTGGGAGATCGGTGGGTTTTCCACACTTCCGACCTGAACTTCCTAGTTTGAAGGTTTCTTTTCTGCATCTTTCTTACCTCTTCTCTTTTTATATATTCGGCACCTCCGAGGAATGATCTCTGGCATGGCTTTCGAGAAATGTCCATCTGCCTTTTAAGGAACTTCTCTTGGTTGGCCAAGTACAGCTGCAGAAAACACATTGAGTTTACCTTCATCATAAAGATGGAGGGGACGTACATCTTTCTTTTCTTTTCGGGCAATTCCCTACCATGTTTTTATATGCTTTTTCCTGGTTGCAAGCTTTCCTTTATTGGTTTCTCATGCCATCATTTGGGTGGTGATTTTTCTTGATATCTTGGTTTATAACTTGCGTGATGTTTTGTTCATTTTATTTGGTGCAGTTTGTGCTTTTGTGATATGGTTGACCAAAGGTAGATTTCGGAGCGATTGACTGGAATATTTTGCTTTCTTTTTACCGTGCGTTGGTTCCAGGTTCTTCATCGTTTCTTCTTTTTTATTTCACTCACAGTTGCCTGTTGGTTTGTTGTCAGTTTTATGCATTAATTTTTTGTCATTTTCCTGTTATTTATTGCCTTTTTTTCTTGGTTGCTGCAGTTCTTCATGTATATATGGTTGGCATATGGATGGCCAGCGGGGCTAGCGGCAGGTTTCTTTTGCCCAGCACTGGATCTAGACCATTCATTAGATGTGGTGAAAATAAAGTGACCGATAAAAATTATCCATTTTAAATATTAAGCCAGTTTTAATGCTAGATTTCTGTTCTATTTATACAATTTTTGCAATCTAGATATATAATTTGAGAGTTTTATTCGTAGTGTAAAAAAAAAAAAAGATTAGAATATACTATGTGATGTGATGCTGAGATATATTAAGACTTAAGATGTAATACAATTATACTGCCACCATTAAAAATAAATAGCGTAGCAATTAATTATAATATGCGTAATTTACTTGGTTGAGTCTTGAGTTTACTTTTCAGATGTTATCAGTTCGAGTGTCACAAATCTCGAGATTACTGGAGATTTATATAGTTATTAATTTCAAAATCTCGAGGGATTAATCAAGATGGATTAATTGAAATGCGTATAAGTTGATCTGGACATCTATAAAACAATCAAAATAGAACAAAAAAAAATTATTGCTTGCAAAAGCAAGGCAATCCCAACAAAGACAAAATTTAAGTGGCTTTGTATTTTTTAAACCTTTAATTTTAATTTTTAAAATTTTAATTGCTCTGAACCAATCAAATTAAATGGTAATCGCTTTGTTTTCATTGCTCTATTTCCATGGCAATGTTTTTTTGGAGCTTAAGGAATGTTTGGGAACATGTTTGAACCCGCATTTTCAAAAAAATTGAATTTTTTTTGTTAAAATTTAATATGATTTATACGTTTTAAATTGTTTTAATGTGCTGATGTCAAAAATAATTTTTAAAAAATAAAAAAACATCATTGGCATGCATTTTAACACGAAAAGTTATTTGAAAAGCACCCGCAACAACACTGTCAAACATGCTCTTAGAATGTGTTTGGTATTGCAGTAGCTGTTATGGTTGTGGTTTGAAAAAAATTATTTTATAAAAAGTACTTTTAGTTGAGATTGGTTTGAAAAAATAGGTGTTTGGTTAAAACTGTGGTTAAAATTGAGATTGAAGAAAAAATAGTTTAATATGTTTGATTAACAATGCTTGTAAAATTGAGATTATAAAATAATTTTTAATATATATATTAATATTGATAATTTTTAATTTAAATACTGTGGATTTAACTACTGCTACTATATCATAAAATAAATCATACTTTATATAAAATATTTTTTATTATTCCATTAAACTATTTATAATTTCATCATGTACGAAATTCATCCAACAAGAACTACAGTTTCAACAGTTTTTTGAGTGTACAACAAAATCAGGTAAAATATCATTATGAACAAAATTAAAATTACGATCAAATTCTGCAAAGGTTACGCTATCATGCGATCTCCTTCTAATTTATGCAGTGTCATTAAATAATATTAAACACTAATTTTTTTTAATAAAATAGATTTTTTAAAAAATAGATTTTTTACTATTCACATAAACAGTGCATGCAAGTGAATAAATTCACTTTACTGTTCACATGAACAGTGCAGTGAAAATCACTGCACTGTCAACGCATAACACAAACAAATATGCAACAAATGTGCAGAGCACACTGTTCACTTTTGTTAAGTGAACAGTGCCGGCAAAGCAGGTATAACTTGCTTTTCCCCTACCTGCTTTTTTATGCGATTTTTAATGGATCCCATCAACTAAAAACATTGTTTTTCACTTTAACCAAATAATATAAAATTATAATTTCTTCAAGACACAACTGCCGCCGCATAAACAAACACAATTAATCATTAGTGAAGGGGATTACCACCGGCTGTTCGGTTGGCCTTTATTAGCATTTCAATTCAGCCCAGTGGCTAGACAAATCGTTGAAATATTAGTATGAAAGATATGTTAGGTTAATTCTTGATTTTTGTTGTTTCTAACCATTGATTTATTTCACCTCTGCGATATTTCTTGGTGTTGGAGGAAAAAAAAACAAAAAACTTTATTTCTTGGCTAGACAAATCGTTTTTTTAATTGTTTCTGTTATTCTTTTTTATTTTTTTTCTTTCAATCAATCAAGTAACATTTTATTTTATTTGTTTTTTTATTAAATTTTCATCATTGTTCTTTTAATTAATTTTTTATCTTTTTTTTAATTTGTTTTTATTTTAATTTTATCCCTCAACATTTTATTTCATTTATTATTTTTTATCCAATCTCGATCCTCATTGTTTTTATTTATTATTATTATAATTAATCCCTTATTATTTTCTTTCATTGGTTTTTTATACTAGATTTGGTTCTTATTGTTTTGATTACTATTTTTTTTGTTAAGATTTTTGTTTTATTTTTTTTTGTCTCATGTAGGGTCATCTCGGTCTTATGATTAAAGCTACTTGTTTTAAAGATTAGACCAATTTAACTTCAATATATTTTTAAATTTTTTTATTTCATCATTTGACATTAGGTTATTGGACCTTAAATTTTCTATTTTTTTTCTTCTTCTGGGGTCATCCCAGGTCGTGGGTTGGTTAAATTAACACAAGTTGCTTTGATTTTTTTTTAATTTCATCATTTGATATCGGGCTATTAGGTTTTGAGATTCTTATTTTTTATGCCTTTTATTTTAATAGGGTTATCCTAGGTTGTAGTTTCGTTAGGTTAAATTAACGTGACTTAGGTTTTCTGAATGTTTTTTTATTTATTTAGTTTTAATTTTTTTTCTAGGTTACTTAAAAAAAATAATTTTATTATCTTAATTTTATATTGAGGGTGGTGGGTTTGCAACGTTAATCAAAGTTGATCTATTTTTTTTTTCTTTCATATATTTTTTTTAAATTATTAATTTTTTTTATCATTTGAAATTAATCTTATTGGGTCTTAAGATTTTTTTTTCCTTTTTAGGTTATCTTAAATTGTGAACTAATCAAATTAACACGATTCATTCAGATTATCATCATTTAAATGTTTTATTTTATGTTAAAAAGAAATTGACCCGTCCCGCGCGGCATAGGTGTGTAGTGTAATAGAGTATGAAGTGTGTTTGGCAGTGTGGTTGCGGTTGCTTTTTAAATAACTTTTCATGTCAAAATACATGCTAATGATATTTTTTTATTTTTTTAAAATCATTTTTGACATCAGCACATCAAAATGATTTGAAAACACTAAAAACATATTAATTTGAAGTTAATAAAAAAATAAAAAAATTTTAAATTTTGTCAAAAACACTTTTGAAACGCAGAAACAAACAGGCCACCACTGCATCTGGACATTGACTATTTTCGCCACGTGTCAACAAAGACCATGTCCAACTCACACACACCAAAACATTTCCATTTTCGCACCAAAATTTTCCAGGCGCCAATATTTAGCGCCGAAATAACCCGCCAACATTACCCGCCCAAAACCCTCGCCCAAAACACACGCCCCAAAACCCTCTTCTTTATAAACCCTCACAAAACAATAGCAACCACCAACCCACTCTTGGCATCTTCGCACTTTCGCCCCCATTGAAATCATCGCCAACCACCTGTTTGTCGAAATTCCCCACAGAAAAAAGCCAGCAATGGTAGTTCCTTTAGGCCCTGGAAAATTCTATGGCAGCACCCTCCCTCGCCCCAGAATCTACACCGATGTAAGGCACAGCGCTGAACGAGTAGACCCGCCAGCTCCTGTTATGGATCCATTTCTTTCATGGGCTCATGAAGCTCACTGGTCCATGGGAGGGCTCAGTTTCAACCGCCTTCGATATCAGGGTCGAATCGAAGGAAATACTGAGAAACTACGAAAACTCCGCGAACAAAAAATCAAGTTATTAGCCAAAACTAGCCCGAAGAAGAAAGATTTGGCCCCGGATGGGCAGAAAGAGCGCAATAATAAAAGGGGTGGGTCTGTCTCGCCTCCTCCAGCTCCTCAAGTGACAAAGAAGAGGAGGTTCTTGCAGTTGATTGACGAGGAGGAGAGTGAAGAAGAGGAGGATCAAGAATTTGAGGAAACTGTGAAGATTAAAAGGGGTCTAGCAAGGAAGTTGGTGGGTGATTTTGAAAGGGTAGCTAAGGATAATCACAATGTGAAGGTTGCTGATTTGGCAAAGACGGTCACTGAGGAGGTTAGCAGAGAGGAAAAGAAATCAAGGGGTGGAAAGAAAGTTAAGAAAAGTGGTGGAGAGAGTGGATCCGAGGCTGTTATTGGCGGGATTAGGAGTTCACCAAGATTGGCTAAGCAAAGATATGTGAAAGGGGCTTAAAATTTATCAGATTGTGAGCTCTGTTAATTGTAATGAAATAGTAGGCAAATAGTCTTAGTTAAGGTTTTTTTTCTTCTGTTTTTGTTGTTGTTTTTTAAGTCTTGACTTATTTGATATGAAATTGAAATGAAATTAGTGTTGATAAGAATACGAAGGTTTCAATTTCATTGAATATATCTTTATCAAGAATTTCTGACTGAATCTTGTTTCATTTGATTTGATTGGTGTTCATGTTGATTAGATTGAAGATGCTTCATGGTCTGTCTAATTTGTTCAGTGTATCCAAGTTTCAGTTATCATTGCTGTTCCCTGGTGCTGTTTTGCTGCTACTCTCATTGCTGATATGCTAAAACTTTCGGATTATAGTTTGCCTAGTCCTTAATTGCTCAACTTGATACCCTTTGGGAATTCGATCCTCGTTTTGGTACATGATATTAACTGTTTGGCACCAGCTCATTTTCAGATCCAAAAACAAGCAGCAGCACTCCTCTCGTCTCCTGGCCATATACTGGAAAAACATGAAAAGATTGTTCACTAGTTTTAGGCAATCAAAAAACCTTTTGCCTGTACCAAAACTTGGCAGATTTGCCATTTCCATTTCTTCAAACCAGTACCATGGAGCTTGCCATGGTAGGTTCTTTGCGAAGGATTGCTTTGCCCTGTGAACATTCCAAATTCTGTAACAATGGATCAAAACTTCCACCTGGGAATCGGTCTATGGAATCCTACCGTATCTATGTACTTGGTTCTGCCATTTCTGATTATGGTAACTCCGAAACACGGTTTATATGGTAATGCTGTAGGTTTCATGATTGCAAAGTTGTACGCCCCAGGGAAGACATTTACTCAGTAAAGACGGGTTTGTGGAGAAGACTTAAGAATCCTCCTGCACCCCATTACCAAGCGTTTGATAGCAAACAAAGATCAGTTTTCCTGCATGGAGCTGTTCACTGGATTGTAACGTCCGAGGCAGGTATTCGCAATTCCATATTGAAGTTAGATACAACTGATGATTGTTTTACTAAATTGAGCTTGCCAGAAAGCTTGATCAGGAAAGATAATCGTCTATTTGCCTCCATCTCAGTGTTTGAAAAATGTCTTTCTGCTGTGTGCTTGGATTCTAGTCCTCATTCTACATCTGGTTCTATATGGATGATGAAAGAACAGGTGACACTCTTGGGAAGGCAGTTAAAGTTTACTTTAGCAGCATCATCGTGACGAAAACCGCAATAATGTACTAAGGGTGGATTGCTATTTGTGTTGGGGATTAATGGACGAGTGGCTCCATATAATGATGAAGACCAACAACAAATGGATGATTTTGTATCTGGTGTACATGGAATATCTCATGGAAATTTGATAATTTCGAAGAAAGCCTCGCTCTACTCTACTCGATGAAGAAAAAGCTCAATCTTACTCTAACAATAGCTGGTGCAAGTGAGAAAGAACGGGAAGAAACAGGTGAAACAATCAACTTTAACACTTCACTTTTTTGTACTGTCTTAATTTCTTCCTGTAACAAGCCAACGATGGCAGAACTACTCATGATAACCTCATTATTATTTTTAATGCAGGTTAGTTGAATATTGTAATGGTTCAAGTGTTGAGTACTCTTTCCTTGAGGTTTTATTAAGCAATGATATCATATTATCATTTACTGAAATCAGATGATAAGATGATTTTGAGCATTTTTATTTCCTGTAATTATTAATATATTGACATGGGTTCTAAATTGGGGGTTTGGGGTTGTGGTAAAATGGAGTTCGGGTAAAATTTAATTTTTTATTTAAAATTTAATTTTTTTATGTTATTTTATCGTTTTGATATACTAATATTAATAATAATAATAATAAAATATTATTCTGATATAATTTTTAGTAAAAAATATTTTGAAAAAAAATCATTATTATACTTCTAAACATCTAGTTTTCTTTAATCACTATTTGTTATCTTCTTAGTGGTTCGAATCAAAAAATTACCTTTTTAAATATCAAAATCAAATATTTAATATAATTTTGTTTCATAAGGAAGAATTATTGCTAAATCTTATTAAAATATAAAAGAATTAGAGCAACATAAATATTTTTTTATAAGTAAAATAAAAATTGATATATATAGCCACTTAAATTTATTTCATTTTAGTTGTTTCACCTGCAAATCATGTTAAAAACATAGTTTTTAAATCTAATTTAATAAATTAATTCAAGAAACATGTGACCTGAAACCCAACTCAAGCTGAGTTTCAATTTCAATTAAAAAAGATATTTTTCTAGTCATACCCAATTAACTTGTAAACTAGCCAAACCTTGTATACCCATTCAAAACAACATCATGAATTTTATTTTATTTTTTTTTATTTTTAAAAAAACAAACAATATTGTTTTATATAAAAATAATTAATTAAGTTAACTAGGTGACCAGATAATCCATATCTTTTTATATATTTTTTTTTAATTCGAGGAAACCTCACCTCTCTAGAAAGCGTATTTTGTGGGCTCAGGTGAGGGAGTAAAACCCTGGCTGTCCCATATCTTTTTATATGTTAGAAACTAAATCGGATATGATAATTATGGTCAACAAGATAAATTAAAAACTTAATATTTATTCAAAGATAGAATTGACTCAGTTAAAGATATAAATATACATTAAAAAAATTATATTATTATAAAAGAATCCTATTTTTTTCTTTTATGTTTGAGTTTTAAATGAGATTCAATTTTTCTAAACACTTTAGTCAATTTTTTTTTAAACAATAAGTTTGATAAAATCTTTAATTTCTGGATTTACTCTTGGATGTTTAACGGATTTTATTAATGGGTGTAAAGTTGATTATTCATGTTTATTTGGGAGTGTAGTTGCGATTGCTTTTCAAAGTATTTTTATTTAAAAATTAATTAAAATAATATTTTTTAAAAAATTTTTAAAAATTATTTTTGATATCAACATATCAAAATAATCTAAAAATATAAAAAAAATATTAATTTGAAGTAAAGAAAAAATAAAAAAAAATTAAATTTTTTTTTTAAAATGTAAAACCAAATAGGATTAGATTAAGTTGAAAAATTTAAGAAAACGGTAAGATTAAAATTGATGTATGCAATTTGTGCAAGGCAACATCCCTGTAGGTAGGTGTATTTCTATATTCTGAAGCTAACCTGTATTTCACAGCCCTGTTATTTTTATTTTTCTCTTTGGTGATCATTGAACACTATATTAAAAATATAGTGACTATAATCATCTAAGTGGTAGTTAAATAATAAGAGTTTGGGATTAAAAAATTTATTTTTTTTATGGTTTCAAATTCAAGCCCTATGATTGTTCATATGATGACCATTAAAGGTTTACATGATCGTTAACTTCAGGGTCTATGGGATTAGTCGAGATGCATGCAAGTTAATCGAGACATCTATGTTAAACTAAAAAAAATAAATATAGCCATAATATTATAAAAATAGAAAGAATAAAAATACCATTTATTAAATTAAAAAACAATATAGAGCACAAGCACCATTATTAAACTTAGTTGGCGTTAACATGATAATTAATCCAGGCTGGATTTTAAAAAACTTATTTGAGAGTTGGCTGGCATGATTTAGTTTAAAATATAATGGACCATCAATTAGTTATTTTTTTAAATAATATTATTTTTTTAAATAAAAATAACATTGTTTTGGTAGATATAAATTAACTAGAGTTAATTATATCAATTTGTAACCCAAGCCTCGGGTTGGATAAAGAATTATATATATAAGGGTTATATAAGGAAAATTAAAAGAATACAAATATAACTAAGGAGAGTTTTGAGAATATAATCCAGGTTACTTTTAAAAAAAAATTATAATTAAAAATATATTAAAATAATATATTTTTTTAAAAAAATATTTTTAACATTATTACATTAATATAATTTAAAATATTAAAAATAGCTTAATTTAAAAAAATAAATAAATTTTAATAAAAATCAGATTGAAACTCCATATAACACCATCTTTTAAGTCATTAATCC
>Ga0325403_1000016_pt1 | contig 75317 bp, 44 predicted proteins | sample PopdelMetagenome_19_FD_205665 | JGI IMG/M metagenome (GOLD analysis project Ga0325403, IMG submission 205665) | Populus deltoides microbial communities from Bellville, Georgia, United States - Xylem-PdKOR-R4 | ecosystem: Host-associated > Plants > Phyllosphere > Stem > Wood/Secondary xylem... | reverse complement strand
TGCTTAAACTGTTAAGTGCATGTATACATACTGATATGAATTTTTATTTAAACCATGAAAAAAAATAGTTATGATTTTATGATTTTACAATCCGAGTTTTCATTGTATTTTTCATATCGTATCAAAAATGTATTTTTGACAAACTTGCCTGAAACTTTGGTGAATCCTTTTGTAGGATCCTTAAAAACTTGCAACTTTGGTGAATCCTTTTAGAGAATTTTTGAAAGCTTGGAACTTTTGTGAATTCTTTTAAAGGATCCTCGAAAGCTTGGAACTTCGATGAATCCTTTTGGAGGATCCTTAAGAACTTGGAACTTTAAGGATCTTTGAAAACTTGGAACTTTGGTAAATCTTTTTGTAGGATTCTTGGATTGACAGATTGTTGGTGAGTATTGCATTGGACCTTTATTTAAAAAAAAAAAGATCTTAATCTTTTTTGTAAACCTTTTTTTTTAGGGCTAACTTCTACTCACAAAGTAAAGTCTAAAATTGTCATTAAGCATTCATGTTCATTTAATAAATGGATCGTTGACATTGAAGACCCTAGCTAAATAGAAAAACACATTTACTTTCTAGAAATTAATGTGAAATACCATCATAGTAGAAAAACAAAGTAACTTAAACTTGTAGTGCATGAGCCCATGACAAGTCTTTAAAGTGTTAAAAGAATAATTCCACTTTCAAAACTAGATATGAAGGTCATTAGTGAATACCCAACAGAAGGATAAATGGTATTTGGTGATATTATTGTGCCAGATCATCAACAATCCTTATGCTTTCCTTCCCACCACAATAATGAGTAGGAACTTCCATAGGCCTATGTTACAGACTTGATCAACAACAAGAAGGTTATGTAGGGAAATAATCTTGATGAACAAGGAGGAATTTAACGTCTTGAAGGATTATAGGATTGGTTTATAAAATCCTACCGGTTACTATGAAAGAGAAACAATAAATTGGCATATGCAGTTTATTTAGCCTCTTTTAATTATCATCGTTCAAATAATATGCATCATGCACTAATGGAGTTTTGGTGTCCTATTAAGAACACCTTCTTGATTTAGAAGGGTGAAATTAGGATTTTGATTTAGAAAATGGGTGACATCAATGGCTTATCTAATTTAGAGGAGTACTGTGAAGAGATAGTCCATAATTTTGAAAAGTTCTTATATGTTGAAGGTGAATCCTCACTACTTAGAACTTGCTTTTATTTATTCTAAGTTCTTGCTTTGATTACACAGGAAAAGAACGCTATTAGAATATGTCATATGAATTGGCTTGATTTGTAGTTTGATTGTGAATCATCTCAACCAAGTCCTTATTTTCCATGAGAGTACAAGTCTACTTCAAAGCTAAAATTTGTTGTACTTGGGAAGTAAAAGATTTTTTTTTTTATTTAGTCATTCATAATTTATACTTTTGTGAGCTAGGAGTAGTACAATAGAACATGATTTGGTTTTAAATTGATTTGATTTCTTTGGTGGGTGAGCTTAGGATGAATCTTAAGCTGCATACATACCTTCATAAATGAATGATCAAATCATGACATAGTTCAAAGTAGAATTTTTTTATGCCATTCATAGTTTATACTTTTACGGGCCAGGAGTATTACATGTATTTTTTGTGTCTTACAGTTTAGGCTCATGTGACATGAAGCTTGAAAGAACTTCAATAATAAAATTTCTTCAGGAACTTCCTATTGATAGGTCTGACACATACAATCTTTGTCAATAACTTTGTATGTTTCATTTTTTGCCTTTATTCTTAATTTTTTTTATGGAGATAGAGATGATTCATCCTCAATAGATGACTACTCTAAGTCTGAATTGTACTTTGATGATTCCTCAATGGTGATATGGGTTGTTGATATAATATTTGGTTTTAGCTGTAGAATCTCTTACCTTTGTTAAAGTCTTTCCATCTTTTAAAAGCTTTTGTTTTCTTGATTGGGATCTTCTTGGTCTTCCTAACTTAATCCTCTTTTTAGACTCTAGTTTCCTCTCCATTGCTTTGGGGCCCAATTTAGAGAAAACAAAAGCTTTTGCCTTGAACTTTATAGTTGGGTAGATATGGATATTTGATCACCTAGTCTTTTAAACACTAAAACATATGAATCCTTACCCAATCTTTTAAAGACTAAAACATGAGCATTTCCCTTATTATCTTGATCTAGAACACATGGCTCTTATGAGTCTTCTTCATTGTATTCAAAGACTTGAATCATAATAAGATTTGATACATCCTTCTTCACCTATATCTTTTGAGGTTCAGAAGGTCAGTATCCTATCTAAATTTTAATTGCTGGATTTATCCTCTTTTTATAATGATCTTTCATGCTTCTTTAAATGATTCTTCACATGTAAGAATGCCATTAAAGTTTTTAAGTTCACAAGGTTTACTTATCTCACATCCTACATTCTTAAAAATATTTTTGGACATGAGGACCAAACCATCTTTCTGACTGCTTCATTACTTTTTCTAGAGGTTTTATCAATCATAAATTCTAAGAGTGAGAATTAGAAAGTGATAGTCCAGCTATGATTGATAATGGTAAGACTATCTCTTCCTTCATTATTTGGATATCTTTTTTAGAAGTTGGACTTAAGAATTTGACATAAAGTCCTTAGTTGAATTTATCAATGCTTCATCCTTCTTTACTTGTATCTTATCTTTTGAATTGGAATTAGGTATAACTTCTAGGTTTAACTCTTCATCCTCTTCGAAGTAGAACCTAATATTTATATGATGTGATTCTTTAAAAGAGAATGGTTCTTTTGTAGCCACAACATACTTGACTTCACTATTATAGCTATACTTAAAGCATTGATGTCATGTTGATAGAACCATGCCATTCTTGTGTAACCAATGTTTTCATAAGAGTAGGTCATAGGAAGTTTTTGCCTCAATAATATGGAAAAATACTAAAGATTTCATCTCCCTAATCTCAATCTTAATACAAATCTTTCTAATGTTGCGTTGTCCTTTTTGGTTAAAGCCTTGGATCACCATCCTACTCTTGGATATTTTATTCTAAGATATGCCAATCTTTTTCATCATATGAATCGATATAATGTTAATTACTGATCCATCATCAATTAAGTGGTATATGATATGACTTTTCTTTAAGCTACAAGTCCTCATATAATAATGAAATTGTTGTTAAACAATTAACATTGATTACATTATCAACCCTTGAGAATAACTTTTATTTAAACTTTATAGAATCAAGAAAAACTTGGGCAATAACCAATCAAGCCTCTAGAGGAAGCTCTATTGCCTTAGACAAACTTGTGTTTGATGGGATATTCTCTAACTTAGAGACAATTCTTTCCATAACTAGACTTGTTGCATTTTCTTTTGAAGATTGACTTTTATTTAGAAAAAGTTCTTTTATAACTGCAAGTTTTTCTTTTTACCCAACAGTTACAACATTGACCATGATAATTTTATCTTGGAAGAATGTTTTTGGAAAATTCCCTCTAAGAGTGATAGATTTTCTTGTTGTAGTACACAACTCCTCTTCCTTTGGATGAGACATTGATAAGCCTCTTTTAAAGGATTCATTTACGTTTTGATGCATCCATGTCATTAGAGGATCCCTATCTAGTTGGTTCTATTTCATGAGAATTCTTCAGTAATTTTTGGTTGAGTATATCCTTTATATATTTATTTTTTAGAAATGAAAGTAAACCTTTCATCTCTAATTTCATCTTCAAATTCTTAAGGATGACTATAAATCTTTAAGATCTTCTATCATCAACTTATATAGTGGTGTTCTTGGATATGCCAAAACTATTTTATTTTTTAATCTCATCCACTTTAAATTGAAAAAGAAGTGCTTAATACGATAAATGATTAGCCTTATAATTATTACAATGATAATCTTTTCTTTTTTTTTGTAAAGTAAGTTTAGGACAAAAATAGGATCAAAAGATCTGAAGGCAACCATTGTCATATTTGCCCTTGTGTTTTCTTCTCCTTATTCAAGTTGGATCTTTCCTTTATTCTCTATTCAAGCCATCATATTTTTTGGGACAAAAAAAATCTTGATAGGATGGTTGATTATCCAATAAAACTTGCAAAATTAATCTAGAATACCCTCAAAATTCAAAAACAGAAAAATATATTTGTTTTCTTGTAATTTCTTTAAAGTGCACATCTTTCTTTCCTGGATTTGGTTTTCCTTGAACTTTTTTTCAATCTTCAATTGTGATTTGACTTGTTAGTTAGAAACCTTTATAGGTGTCATAGAAACAATCATGGCTTCTTTTAATTTTATAGGTTTTTCATCTTTCTTGAATTCTTTCTTTGCTTCCCTATTATCATGAGGATCACTTGGGAAATAGCTTTCATGCCTTGCTATACAGATCTCCAAGTCATAGGCTTTTGTGGCGAGCTATTCAAAAATGAATAACATGTTCTCTTGAAGACTATATAACAACACCCACTATATTTTCTAGAAACACATGTCTATGAAGAAGACTTCACCTATCTTCTTCTTATAGCTAGAGACTAAGTTCCTTCATCTCTCAATGTAATCCAAGACTGACTCTTCTTTTCTTTGTTTAGTATATGTAAGTTTTAACAAGCTTATAATTCGCTGTTGTGGAAGCGAGTCAGGAACTCTTGCTCTAATTATTCTCAATTATCTATCTTTTCAACAGGAATCTCAATATACTAGTCAAATGCAACTTCTTTTAGGGACCAGACAAACTACTTCACCATCAGGTCTCCATGGGTTCCTGCACTATTACAAGTCTCAATAAAATAAGAAATTTATTGCTTTGGATTACTTTTACCTTTAAATTGTTGGAACTTTAGAGTTGATTGTTAGGTGGCATCCTTATTTCATGAATGTGCTTAATGTATGGCTTGACATACATAAGAGAAGACTAAGTAACACCTCTATACTAAGCATGAATAGTATCCACAATCATATGCTGCAGTTGTTGGAGAGTATGTGAGCCCACTGATTATCCAACAATGTCTTTAAGGGTATTTTGCATCACTGTTCAATCATGTTGCTTTTACTTTTATTATTTTCATGGGCATCTTGGCTTTCTAAAGGATTTTGATGAGCATTATTCCTAGATAGGTCTCTGATCCTTTAGGTGCTTTCAGCAAATAGATTTTTCTTTTCTAGTTAGCCCATCAATATGGTGATTTGAGCATCTCTTTTCTTAATGAATCTTTTCAGTTAATCTATTTTAAGAGACATCTAATGGATATGATCCTAAAAAAGTGATGCCTGGGTGACCATGACTAGCATTTGAGAGTCAGAGTTAGAATTAAATCAGGATGAGGATAAGTAATCTCCCCATCTTTGTTTAGAAGATGTCACATAATGAGATCTAGACTTCAATCACATGTTTTAATTATACGGTGGAATCTCAATCCCTTCTTATAGACTTGGAAAGGTAGAGTTTCTGACACGATTAAAAGATTGATGTTTTATCCCAAGTGTAGGAGTGTCGAAGTAATAAATAACCCTGCAAGACCAGGGTCGAATCACATGAAGGTGAACTATATAAAATTATAAACAACAAATGAAAAGGAGTTGAAGAGAACTTTTGAGATGTGATATTAATGTAAGGATTAAACAAGGATAAAATAATTGTCAAGGTTAGAGGATCCACTAATGGTATTTCAAATAAGTATAATATAAACTCTTTTTATTACTCAACTGGAAACCACACACAAAGGAGGTTCCAATCGGATTATAAATTATTAACATGATTATATTAATTATATCTTATTTGAGTAATGCCAATACTTGTAAATGTGGTAAGGTATTCATGATGATAACTTATGTTAACAACAAATCAAGTTCCTTTCATAGCACAAGTGTTGGTTATACCATACAGTAGGTTATGAAAATGCCAAGTATTTGTTGTACCAAGGGTTGTACAACACAAATCTAGATTAACCATTTCACAAGCAAGGTATTAAGAGTGAGTAAGATAACAAATACAAAACATGTTAGTATTAAACATTAAAGTCCATGTTGAGTTTATAGTATATTTATTCTTACACCATTAGTATACCTTTTTCACCTTCACAAAATTAACTTAACTAAACATCATGAAGAAGAAAAACATAAATAAACAATATAATAACATAAACATGATATAAGTTAACTAAGTATAGTAAAATAAATGAAAAATATGAACAAGAGATTAATAAAACTTGAACATTACAAAATACAAAGAGAGAGGGTGATCTTGATCTGAACACCAAGATGTTTAAATGTATGATAAATGCCTTCTTTTATAGGCTAAAATTCGAAACTATTGATTTCATCACTAATTATTGAATGGGTGGCACCTCTTGACTTGGTGACAATCATTATCTTATTGTTTGAACAAAACATCATTGCTAACATCAGAATTTGAACAGATCGTCCTCATGAAAGTTCTGGCCACTTGTCTATACTTTCCAAGAAAATAAGAATGAGCTTATTTGGACTTCTAGAACTCGAGATATGGGTTGAATAGTGTTTGGGCTAGAGAACAGATTCCGACTTCTCTTTTGTTGCTACAATTTGAACTTGAAAACGACCGTTTTGAATCTTGGACTCTTCATGAAAGTTTTAGGCCTATATCTTAGCTTTCCATCCATATAAACCTGACCTAAATCCATGTTCTACAGCTCCAGTTATGATCCAATAATCAAATGATGTTCCAGTTTGAATTGAACCAACATCTCTTATTTAATCTTAGCCCTCTCTTTGTCTTCTCAATTTCAATAATTAAACACGTCAATCAATCCTTTAAATTATGAGATATACCTACATTTAAAATGAGCATTTATCATAAATTAAAGATATCTTATAATATTAGACTTGTTATTATAAAACATGCTCAAGTTAAGGAATTTAATGATACTTTAAATGCTATATGATGATATAAAACCTTGATAAAAATACACTTTTAAGTACTAATCACACCCCCCTAATCAGCTTATTACTAGTCCCTTAATCAAAGCGTTAAAACAATTTTCGACATTCAAAAGCAAGACATTCATCATTCAACTTCCATTAATCTATCCAAATAAACAAACTCTCATTAAATTTATATATCTGCTTCATACTTCTTAAACAAGAGGGGCTTTTCTTGAAAGAATTCAAAAAAATTTATAATGTTTAAGTAAGAACTGTGAAGTGTATTTAGATTGTTTTTTTTAATTCAATTTGGACTCAAACACAATAAATTTAACTTAGACCTAAACCCAATAAATTTAATTTATTTGGTCATAAAGAGTGGTTTATGGGCCAGACTTGTTAAAATTTTAGTGTCTCTACATAGTTATTATAGTAACCATAGCCATAATCTCGATCAACCTCTAAACCAAACACATATCTAATATCTTCTTTGCTATTGTATAAATAAACATTTCTACCTCTTTGTTCTTTTTGTTTCCCATTATACATAAAATATTACAAATGAGAGGATACCTAACTAGAAACAACATACTACTTAACTTAAGTAAATATAAAATCAAAACTAATCCATTCATGGGGCTACTAGTTTGGAAAAAGTAAAGTATTTTAACTCAATATAAGATTTATGCTCATGAGTTACATCTAGAAGTGTGATAGTCATGTGCTAGATAATTAGTTTGTATTACATTGAGGTGTCAGACCAAAAAAAAAATTTAATATAAAAAACTTTTAAGCATTGCTAGTATGTTTTCTAGCAATAAGAAAAATCTTAATCATTAATTCAAAATCCAAGGTATGCATTTAATAAAATAGAATGAGATTTATACGCGATAATAAATGCTAAAAAATATATTAACATTAACTAAAAACTAAGTTGAAAAACTAGATAAACATATTTAATTATGTGCCACAGAGGGCCTTTTAATTTTTCTAACTTAATTATATGACATTATTATTTTTATAAGAAAAATAATAATTTAAATTCCATTTAAACAAAATAACTTGCTAGTAAATATCTTTCGTTTCTTATTAATATCTGTAATACAAACAAAAAATATAACATTTTTCTTATTTCATTTATTTATTAAGAACCAAAAGCATTTAAAAGGCATAAAAAAAAGACCAGGACGATTTAAAATAAGGATATAAAAGATACCTCTCAAACTAAAACCCCTTTGTCTCATTTTTCACTAGAATATTAGACAACATTCTATCATTATTCTAAAAATAAAATCCTAATAAATTTTATACGAGTGTATTAAAAAAATATAAGAATAATAATACAATGCTTGTGCCTCTTCATGGAAAACTCTTTTGAAGTGCCATCAAACTCAGCTCAGTCGATTAAACTTGAAACCTTCCAACCTAAGTCCTTGCCTAACCTGGTTTTCAAATTAAACTATGTGGGGGTTAACTTGATATGACTCGATCGACTTGCAAGGTTAAAAGGCAACGCAGAAGACTAGAAAAAAACATTATTTGACTAAAAATAAATTACAAGACAACATTTGTTTTTTAAATATTGAGGTAGTGATATGTGGATTAATTGATCCTGGTTAACTTGTCAAACCTGCCATTCGGGTCATAGACCTGACCGAGTTTAATAAGTATGTTTTTCTAAAACTATTTTTATTTAATTATATAATAACAAATGTCATGGCATGCACGACGTCGAATGTCAGATCTGACCGCTAGATTGAAAAAAGGTTTTGTAGGTGTTGAGATAAATCATAAAAATATGATTTGAAGGGTTTAAGAGTCGCCACCTAGTATTATGGTTACTAGAAAACCTAATGGTTTGTGCGTGTTCGAGTAAGGGAACTAGTAGTGCACAGGGAAGATACTTCACCCCTAGTGCACCTTACTTATGGTAAACTGCATTATTGATTGATTATTTTTTCTAAGTCATGTTTCTATTTGTTGATTTGTATAAAGTTTATGAAAGATCCTCCTTAGTATAAAGGTTCTTATCTTATTAGATTAAAACCTAACATTTCTGAAGCCCAAAAATTATATAAAATACATATCCCAAACTTAAACAAAATTAATTTTATGGTGTTTTTGAGATTTTAGCTAAATCCTAATGGATTTTTTACAACCTTGTTATGTTATAAACTTGTTAATCCAAAACTTGATTTTTATTTTATTTTTCAAAGAATAATAAAAATACAATTTTTTATATATAAAATATGTATGAAGATTTTTAGAACTTGGTAATATGCACACAAATAAAAACATATTTTTATATTCTTTTAAATAAGGGATTGTTTTTTAATTCTCTTGTATTTTTCTCAAAACTTGAAGAAAAACAAGTATATTTACCTAATCAGTATCTTATAGTGTAAGTCTACAACCTAAATATTAAATGAAATAGTTGGAAAAAAATGCAAGGGATCCACATATAATTTTTAAATGGTTCCTAAAATTTTTCAGAATTTTCAGAGATTATTTAGAATTTGTTTAGAAAAAGCACAAAAAGAAAAAAAAACAACACGTTGTTGGAAAATCAATAGGGTGTGTTTTCTAAACCCATGTGACTAGGCTTCCTGGCTTAAAGCCCAAGCCCAAAAACATGACCCAACAACAGAAACAAAGAAGTGAAAATCAATCCAGGCTTTTTGCGTGGATCTTGCTAAGAACACGAAGAACACAACAATGAAACTTGGAAATGTGGATTTGATTTTAGACCAGATTATATCAAATTGAAGGCACAAAAACATGTGAAACATCGTTAAATCAAATTTTTGGGTTGGATTATCATAATAAACACTTGATCGTCACAATTAATTGATTTTGTGCAAAAAATAAAATGATAGAATCAAAGATTAAAAGCTATAATTCTAGTGTTTTTAAACCTTTAAAACCTTAGATTAATGATTAACAAGACTATACACATGTGTAAGAATCATCAATCGGCCAAAAATACATGGAAAACAAGAACCTAAAGCAATGTTCAATAGATGAACATCACCTGGAAAACCTAGAAAACTAAAAAATGCCTTAAACATAGAAAAAAAAAACATAAAAGTACAAAAAAAACAGCCTTAACCTAGCATTTAAAGCTTAAGCATGTTCAACACAACTTGCTTGAACCATCAAATCAACAAGAAACAAAAAAATCAATGGTAAAATAGCAAGTAAAACCATATATTGACAACAAGCCAAAAAAAATCTCCCTGTGTATAAACATTGTTTCATTGATTAATTTCATTGTTCTGAAACTCAAATAACTTGCTTACAGCTTCAACAAACCTAGCAAGCTACTTTAAAACAACCTATACCGCATAAACCTCAATACTTAACACATCTTGTCATGATTTAAAAAATGAACAACTAAACATTTAAACATGAAAAACAACATTATACATGATCATATACCATTGCATTATCATATTCTAACACGTCAAATTAAGATAGTTAAACAATGTTGAGCATATGCAAGCTCTATTTAAAGCATGCTTAAAATTTTCAAAATGAAAATCATGACTTTTAAACTAACAAATAACTTCAAATGATGCATAACAAGCTTCAGATCTTCTAGTATTTCTATTTCCAATCTTAGATTTAAGATTTTTGCCTTCTACCTCTTTTCTTCCACTTTTTATCAATATTTCATTGTCATTCTATCAAGAGATTTTTTAATAGAAAATAGGAGGTAATTGAAACCAACCAAGTCATAAATCTTGTAAAGGGGGTGTTAATCTTAAACTAGGATTAAACCATACTTGATTTGGTGGCATTTAGCTTTCTCACCATTGATTCAAAGTTAGGTGTAACATTTTCAAATTTTACTAAACCAAACAATGTTGTCTGTGGACAAGAAATTAAGGGCTTCCACGTGGTATGTAGGGGCATAAACATCGGAAAAGGGCAATATAGACTTGTAGAGGGGAATCTTTTCTATTAAATATTGATGGTTGGAGGCTATGAGGTGGTCAGAAATGCCACGTTCATTCACATGTCACTCATTTTCTACATTAAAAATGAGTGACATGTTATTTACTTAAACCCTAAAATTTAGAGTTTTTCTAATTTGAAATTTGCAAACTTCAATTTGGTTCCTGTTATTTCCATTTCATTATACGCCCCCTCAATTGAGCTTGAAACTTCTTAATATTTGCAATTGCACCCCTGAACTTGGATTTAACTCCTCTAGTTTGAGCGTTTTTTTAATTGGTCAATGGTTTTTAATTTGTTCAATTTAACCCCTATCAACCATCAAACTTTCAATTTCTTTCAAGTTGACCCCTAATTTTGATTCATTTCAATTCCTGAACTTACAAGCCTTTTACTCTTTGCTTCTTGATTTTGAAATTCTTCAAATTAGCCCTTAATTGACTTCTAAACTTTAATTTTCTTGCAATTTCATCCAATTAAGCTTATAAAAATTAAATTCGGTCCTCCAAAATTCCAATCTTCTCAATTAAGCTCATATTAAGCTTCTAAATTTAATTTTTCACCAATTAAGTCCTTAATTAAATTAATTTGGTCCATTATAAGTGTAATTAAATATTTGCACTATATTAATTATTTTAATTTTGGCCTAAAGTAATTTTATAAACTTAAGTAAACCTATGATTAGATCAAATCAGCCTATTAAAAATCTAATTAAGTCCTCAATCTTATTTTTTATGCAAATGCTTTCAATATTCATTTAAGTAAACCTTGAATTTGCATTGCTTTTTACATGTAAGTCATTTATAGGTGCAACTGAGTTTTCAATATTGTTAAAGATCCCGTGTAGTCTTTCCATCCCTCATTTATATATTTAGATTCCTATTCAACTTGTTCTTACCAACCAAATCATTTGTCTTCCTTCATTTTTATTTTTCAATTTTGTTTTGTACATCAAAAAGATAATTTTAGAGGAACCCAAAATTAGGTTATGACAACAAAAATAGGTGATACTAGTAAATCAACCAAATTAAATTAAAAATATATATTATGATAGATTATATAAAAAGAATGCTTGCTAATATTATAAAAATATTTGCATAATCTTATTCGAGAGCAAAGTAAAATTAAATAAAATCTAATGAATAATATCTAAAATACACTCTTCATTAATCTAAGATATTTTTTTTTGTAAAATACACAATATATTTTTAATTATTTGATTTTTAAGGAATTAAATATAAAAACAAAACTAGCCAAACATGTCCCAACACACATTGGCCATAAAAAAACTAATGCATGAGTGTCTGGACCTTTTTTATTTTCTTTTTCATATTGTGCATTGTTCAACAAATTATTTTAAAAAAGAAATAGATGACGCACCATTTATATCCCTAGTTTTTGCACATTGGAGAGGTGATTAAAAAATTGAACTGGGGAATTTCTTTCCTAAAAACCCAAATTTCAACATAGTTTCACCTAAAAAATCTAAAAAAACCTCTTATAACCCACATAATCAATTCTTCAACTTAAACGCCCCTAATCGGTTAAAAATCATAAAATCAAAATGAAAAAAAAAATCTTCTTTAACCTCGAACTACGTTTTTCAGCAACACAGAAGGTTAAAATACCTTAGTAACACTGATTTCAACAAAAGGAATGCTTTGACATTAAATTTGTTTGTTTTCATTAATAAAATTTGAATAACCTATATTTTACTCTCTTAATCACAATTTTTTCGATGATTTTATATCTTTTTTTTTCAAACTCAAGTATTAAAATGTGAATAAAATAAAATTTTGGATTAAATTGTATAATTTTCAAATAAAGGGGTCGTAAAAGAAATTGGATGAAATATTAAGGCTAAATTTCCAAAAAAAAGGCTGACAATAATTTTTCTTTTTATAAAAAGGTTGGTATTTTATCAGACTTTTAATTTTAGTCTTTTTATTTTTAATTTTTCACAAATAACAAAACTAATATTTGTTTTTGTAAAATTGAGAATCAAATCATTATAGGGACTTTAGTTCGAGACCATGATAACCCTACAAAAACAATATGCAACAAATCATCATGTTGTATCAACAATTAATGCAATACGGAAGAATGAATATGAAAAAAAATGCTCGATGGTGAGAGAAAATAATGGACCAAATTATATATATATATATATATATATATATATTTTAAAAAAAGTGTTGACATTTCACCTTACTTTCAATTTTGGGTCCTTCATTTTTATTTTTTCACAAACAATTAAATCAAAATCCTTTTTGCAAAATCAAGTACAACTCATTGCTGAGAATTTTTTTTTTAAATCATGATTATCCAAAAGAAAGCAACACAAAACAAATAATCAAACCCAATCACTAATCAATGCAAAGTGTAATGATAAAATTAAAAAAATAATTGATAACCATATAAAAAAATTAAAGGATAAAAAAAAAGAGGATTGTTGTTGCAATCCGTAGTTATTTAAGACACAATCCACAATGATTTCTTCACACTCTTTAATTTCCCACAAATAACAAACGAATCTAATGTCATGATATTTTTTTTATATTGTAATAACCCAACAAACAGAAATATGAAGTATATGATTAATCTGAATAACCAATCAACGCAATGTAAAATGATGAAATTGAAAAACAAATATTTAATGGCTTGAGATAAAAAAGGACCAAAAAATATTTTTCTTAAAAAAAAATAAGTGTTGGCATTTTACCTTACTTTCAATTATGATCCCTTCTTTTTTATTTTTTTCACAAACAATTAAATCAAAATCTTTTTGGCCAAAGCAAGAACTACTCAATGCTGAGATGATTTTTTCCAGAGACTGAGATAACCCAAAAAAAGGCAACACAAAACAAATAATCAAACCCAATCACATATTAATGCAATACAAAAGGATAAAATTGAAAAATAAATTGATAATTAAATAATAAAATTAAAGGATAAAAAAGAGAATTGCTGTCTCAATCCATAATGATTTAAGACACAATCCACGGTGGTTCCTCCACACTCTTTAATTATTTTCCAACAACAAAACTAAATATATTTTTGCAAAATCAAGAACCAACCCAGTGTCAAGATTTTTTTTAGATTGTAATAACTCGATAAAAAGCAATATGAAGCAAATCATCAAGTTGAATCACCAATCAACGCAATATGAAAGGATAAAATTAAAAAATATATTTGATAGATAGAGAAAAATAAGGGCCAAAAAAGAACTTTTTTTTAAAAAATAAAGTGCTGACATTCCACCTCATTTTCAATTTTTGTCCTTCATTTTTATTTAATCACAGAAAATTAAATCAAATTATTTTTTTGCAAAACTCAACGCGGAAATGTTTTTTTTTATTGAGACCATGATAGCTAAAAAAAAAATGAAACAAAAAATAAATAATGAAATCCAATTACTGATCAACTCAATGTGGAAGGATAAACCTGAAAAAAATTTGTCATCTAGATAAAAAAATTAAAAGATAAAAAAACAAAAATTGATGTTGCAATCTATAATGACTCAAGACATGGTCCATCATGGTTTCTCAGCTCTTTATTTTTTTCACAAACAACAAAACTTAATTTTTTTATGCAAAATTGAAAATCAATTCAATGCTGATGTTTTTTTTAGATTGCAATAACCTAACAAAAAAAATATATGAAGCAAATCATCAACTTGAATCATCAATCAATATATTGCGAAAGGATGAAATTAAAATAAATAAATCTAATAGCAATATATATATATATATATATAATTTTTTAAATAAAGGGCTGATTTTTCACCTTACTTTCAATTTTGATTTTTTTTTTAATTTTTTGCAATCAATTAAGTCAAATTCTCTTCTACAAAATGAAGAACAACTCAACTTGGATAAGTTCTTTTTTTATCGCGATAACGTAATTAAAAGCAACAGAAAACAAATAATCAAACCCATTCATATTAATTAACGCAAAATAAAAAGAAATTTTTTTTAAAAAAATAGTAAATTATATAGAAAAATTGAAGGATAGAACAAGAGAATTATTATTATAATCCATAGTGATTAATTTAAATTTTAATATTACCTTCTAATAATGGTAGGATAGGGTTGAATGATAGAGTGGTTTATTAAACCAAACAGTATTTAACGTTAAAGGTAGATATTTGAAAGAGCGCGTGTGAAAATGTCCACAGAGTATTTCTCCTTCCTTCTGCTTTTGCTATTAGAGGATGAATCATCAACACACCACGTCACTGAATCATCCTCTAATATTTGCTTTCCAAACTAATTGGGATTCAGGGGTTAGTTAGCATTTAGCAAGATGCGTCAAGAAATCAATAAAAAGAAAGAGACGGGGGAAGGGGGGAGAGAAATTGCGTGGTCCACTGCTGTCTTGCTATTTTTTTTTTTTTTTTGTACGACTGAGTGGTCCCCACTCCGACCAACCCAATTGGGCGTACCACGAAACAAAACGCCACCTCTTTCCAACAAGTCTCCCAGTAGCACCAACCCAAACAACCCAGCCTAGGTTCCCGAACCTCACCTCGCCAGAGCCAGAGCCAGAGCCAGTAGCTCCCCACTTCCCCTCTTATCTATATAACATCCCATCTCCTCCACTTCTCTCGCATCCGAAAACCAAATTCGCATACCCTCCTCTCCTCTCCTCTAATAGTAATAAAATTTCATTTTTCATTTCAGCAGCACCGAAGTGGGTTTTTTTTTTTCCCTGGTATCTATAAAATTTTCTAGAGTTCAAGAATAGGGGTTAAAAACCCAGGGTAGACGAGTTGTAGACATCACGGCTATACACGGAGTAACTCGGCCTCTAATTCATGTCCGGGCTGTACGACGTAAGGGTTGTTTAATCGAGAGCAGCAACCCTTCGCCGCACGGTGGACGTGGCGCTCTGCCCTCCGAAGGCGGCAGCCCTTCTGATCTCCTCTTTCTTGCTGGTGGCGGTTTCTTCTTCTTTTAGTTAGTTGTAGCTTAGTATTATTACTATTATTATACTACTTATCACATCTAAAATAGAAAAAAAAATCATTCGAATTTTGTAAAAGCCAATCAGCCAAAAAGTAAAGCATTAGATCTCGAATAAACGAACAAGATGATGCTTAGGATCAAAAGGGTTCCTACTGTTGTTTCCAACTACCAGAAAGAGGAAGGTGAGGAGGGTTCTCGCCGCGGAGGGGGTTGCGGCCGCAATTGCCTTCAAAATTGTTGCCTTCAAGGTATTTTTATTTTATTTGAAGATCTTTAATTGAAACCACGTTTGGTTTGATTTATGTTTATTAAACATTTGCTGTATGGATAGGCGCGCGCCTACCTTTATATACTTTCAAGAAAGTGGACAGGATTATCACAGAGCAGAAGGATGTGTTTGAACATGACAAGAGTGAGCCTCCAGTTGCCTTCCTCAATTCGCTCCTTCTCGGGGAGGTATTATTACTTAACCTCCTCTTAACTCAAGCATATTCCATTGAATTGATATTTATTTATTTACATATCTTTTCGCAGTTGAGTAGTCAATTTTAAGTTTACTTTATGTGCCTGTTTGAATTTTTAGTGGGAGGACCGTATGCAGAGAGGGCTCTTTCGCTATGATGTCACCACCTGTGAAACCAAGGTCTTAATTCTCTCTTATTATCATTATTTGGTTGCAATTTGAAGCTGAGTCTGTTATAATAATATGGTAGTATTTACATAATTGGATATGAGATTTCTGCCTAATCTTTGGTGATGTTCATTTAGGTGATACCGGGTCGCAATGGTTTTATCGCTCAGCTGAATGAGGGCCGTCACTTGAAGAAGAGGCCAACTGAATTCCGTGTCGATAAGGTCCTCCAGCCCTTCGATGGAAACAAATTTAACTTCACTAAAGTTGGCCAAGAAGAGATCCTCTTCCAGTTTGGAGAGAGTGAAGATGGGGAAGTCAAGTTCTTCCCGGATGCCACTATTGATGCTGAGAATTCTCCAAGCGTGGTTGCCATCAACGTACATCCTTGATTCTTTCTTTGATTGACAGTGTTATCTGAGTAGAGCAGTAAGATGATGGTTGATTGCTTTTGCTGTGTCAATTTAACAGGTGAGCCCTATTGAATATGGGCATGTGCTGTTAATCCCACGTGTCCTGGATTGCTTGCCTCAGAGGATTGATCGTGATAGCTTCTTGCTTGCACTTCACATGGCAGCTGAAGCTGGGGATCCATACTTCCGACTGGGTTACAATAGCTTGGGTGCTTTTGCAACCATTAACCATCTTCACTTCCAGGTTACTATCCTAATAGCTATATCCTTTTCAACTTGAATAATCATATCCCTTAGAAGTGGTTGGTAGTTCATTCGATAATGAGCCGGCAATTTTATAATTTACATGGAACAGGCTTACTACTTGACTGTGCCTTTTCCGATTGAGAAGGCATCCACCAATAAGATAAGTACGTTGGATGGTGGTGTGAAAATCTCTGAGCTTGTGAATTATCCTGTCAGAGGTCTCTTCTTTGAGGGTGGAAATGCCCTGCAAGATTTATCCAACACTGTCTCAGATGCCTGCATTTGCCTTCAAGAAAACAACATACCTTACAATGTGCTCATTGCTGATTGTGGAAACCACATCTTTCTCCTTCCACAGGTAATGAAAACATGGGAGCAACATAGAGTTGACTTCTTTGCTTGTTGATATTTTAACTGCATAGATTGCACTTGTCTTCAATTCTTTAATGTTGACTAATGGATGAACAGTGTTATGCTGAGAAGCAAGCTCTAGGGGAAGTGAGTTCTGAGCTTCTTGATACCCAAGTGAACCCTGCTGTGTGGGAAATCAGCGGCCATATGGTGTTGAAGAGGAAGAAAGACTATGAGGAGGCATCGGAAGAGAATGCTTGGAGGCTTCTTGCTGAGGTGTCTCTCTCCGAAGAGAGATTCCAAGAAGTGAATGCTCTCATCTTTAAAGCTATCTCCAACAGTGGTAATTGCAGTGGAACTGATTCTGAGAACGTGCTTGAGGATGCAAGTGTTGAACATCCGTCTCTTGAAGAAGTGAATGCCATTAATGAAAACTCCCATTCAGTCATGGTTACTGGGAGTCAAGGATGTCTAGTTCTGCAGTGAGTATTGGGCTTAGGTGAGCAGACCAGTGACATATCTGGCTCTCAAATAAGCTTATGGCAGTTTTGGCATACAAGTGGTCTTCACTAGCGTGTTTGTGGATTATGGCATTAGTCTAAATAAGCAAACTAGGTTTGCATTTTTAAACTTGGTGTGGATTGTTGTCTTTAGCATTTCTGGTTTTGTATTCAGCCTATTGACCATGTAATGTGGTCTTTGTATGTTCTGCATGGGATTTGTGTAAAATATTATGGAATGTTTGCTCTTTGGAACTCGTATCTTTTCATGACAATTTTCTTCTGGGCACTGAATCCAAATGAGACGTTAATATGAACATGTAGAAAAATTAGGTAAATGATTTATGAATTATACATATTTTTATGGATTTTGTACTTTAATTTATTGTTCCTTGAATGATTTTATCATTATGTTCAATATCGTTAGTTTCTGTCATGTGATTGACATTCATTTGCTGAACCATAAGGAAATTAATGAAAGGTGTTTTTCGCTTTCCTCTCTAAAATTTTGAATTAAAAAACATTATAGAATCAAATAACAAAATAAAATAACATAAATACCAAAATAAAATAAATAAAACTTAATAATAGTCTGAATCATAATTTTATATTTGGAAAAATACTAAAATTACATAAATGAAACAATTTAACAGAATTATAGAAAATAAATAAAAATAACTCGTTTTTAACTTTAGAAAGCGGAGACAAACACTTAAAAAGCACTAAAATTAAAATTGACATAACTCTTTGCAGAAAATTCCAATGCATGCATGACTAGCCGGCTAACTTGTAAAGATAACATTCTGCACTTGAAAACCATGTAGGATCCACTTGTTTTCCTAGGCAATAAACAATAAAAAAATAAGCTCAAAATTGACCATGTACTACTAACAAACAACCTAAAAAGCATCATCTATTTATAATGTTAACTCAAATTCAAGTAACCCAATTCTATTTGGACCAATAATGAACACTCCAGGGGATAGGATTTTATTTCTTGTTTTTAGGCCTTTCTGGAATATACATATATATAAACAAGAAATAAAATACGTTTTCTCTCTCCTATCCCTTGAAGTAAATGAGTTTTTGCAAGGGAGATCATATTTTATTTTTTCAAGGCTTTTTTTTTATATACATATATTGTTATAAAATCTATAATTATATATATTGAATGCCCAATAAAATTTTTTAGACTTCATAACTTTTAGGTTTAGTCTATTGGTTTTTTATGACACTTGGGTCTTTTAGTGCCTTTAAATTTCTTATTTTCTTCTTCTATAAATACACTAGTCTTGTATTCTAAGGATTGAAAAATATATAAGAAAATGAATGAATTTTTCTTTTAAGTTTTCTTTTGAATATGTATATTATTTCTTGTCCTTTATTTTTTAACACATTATTAGCATAATCACTCTCATTAATTTATATTGAAATATTGACACACATGAACTCCTATATTACATGGCTTGTATCAATTTCAAAATTTATTTTCATTATTTTTCATACTTTATAGAATATATTTGGTTTTGTAACTTTTTTTTAACAAGTTTTCTTTCCTTTTTATTCATCAAGAACTAAAGTTTCTGAAGAACTAGTATTGTAAGTTCCTAAATAAATAAATTAAATATAGTTTTTGAAGAACCAGTATTTCTAAAGAACTAAATAAATGACAGTCTTAAAAGATTGATTTTTTTCTTTTATATTCATGATTTTATTTAATAAGTTATTTCTTTTTTTATATAAATAATATCGAATATAATAATACATGAATTTACTGCTCTTGATATATTTGAGAATAATTATTTGTCATGTATCTTTGATACTAAGATTCATCTAGAAACTATAAATCTTGGAGAGATCATCAAAGAAGAAAATAACGCATCCTTACATGATCGTGCAAAAGTAATGATTTTTATTCGCCACCATCTAGGTGAAGGATTAAAAGTTGAATATCTTACAATAAAAAGATCCTCTTGTTCTGTGAAAAAATCTAAAGGAAAGAAATGACCACTAAAAATGTATCATACTTCCTCAAATTTGTTATGATTGGTTGCACTTGAAGTTGCAAGATTTTAAATCGGTTAGTAAATATAATTCTGTTTTTTTTAAAATTACCTCACAGAAGAAATTGTATGGTGAAAATATCACAAAAGACCAAATGTTAGAGCCTGCAATAAGAATGTAGAGAATGTAATTCCAAGAGGTACTTAGAACTAGTTTCATGTCTTCTTATGACTTAACAAAATAATGAGCTTTTGATGAAAAATAATCAATTTCGTGCCACATGTTCTAAACCATTCCCTGAAGTGAATGAAACCTTTGTCCAAAACACAAGAAAGAACTAAGGGTATTGTGAATACCTTATCAAAAAAATTTAGGATTATAAATTTAATAAAAAAAATTAGGGAAATTAATGAAGATAGAAATATATTTTTTATGAGAAAATAAATAAATAAAATAAAATTGCAAAAGGGTAAAATTGAATAATGTTAAGTTAAAGGTTATGGGATTAAATCAATTAGGGTGTTAAAAGAGTGAGATCTAAATAGAGAATTAAATGAACTTTGGGCCATTATGCAAATAAAGGAACTTCATGATATAGTACATGAATGGGAAGCCATTCATGGCCTGCTATTGAGAGGGTGAGAAGAGAGGAAACAATTGGGGAGATTTCTTGTATTTTCCACTTAGATTTCATCTAATTAAGCATTAAATACTAGAGAGTTAGGGATTATAGAAAGTTTAGAGGATATTTGGACAAAGAATCAAGAAAACAATCCTTGGGATTTTTCTAGTAGGTTTTTGAAGAAATAAGGAGAAAGAAAAGAAAAATTTATTCTAGAAACTTTTGCCTTCATTTTTCTTGTGGGTAAGTGGTAAAGTGTCTAAGTTTACGAATCTTATGCATTTCTAAAGATATATTTATAAATTATGCATGAAAGAATGTTATGTAGAATTATGTAATTCATAAATTGATGCTTATATGATAGACTAATGTTGATATGTATGCGAAATTATATGGGTGATGAATGATTAATAGAAATTATTGAAAGAATATAATAAATTCTAACTAGAAATATTTATGTGGGGTTATAATATTTATGTGACTATGATATGCACAATTATCATGTTGGTTTGAATAGGAAATAATGAAATAAAAAAAAAAAAACTTGAATGAATGCCTTAAATTGGTTAGGTCCCATTCGATCACTATTTAATTTTATAGTTGGAAAAGAAATTATTCAAGTTATTGAGAAAATTGTGAATAAATATATTAACTAGATGATTTAAATGTGTAAAGGTGAGGAATTGATGGAAAAATAGATCATTCTATTAAGAATTTGCTTTCTTTGACCGAAAGATATAAAAATAAATCAATGGATTTAAATGGTTAAGCTAGGTAGAAATAAGCCAAATGAACTCAAAACAAAGAAGGATTTATTAATAGTGAGAAGAGAATATTAATTATCTAACATGGAATTATTTTCATGAGACAATGGAAGGGGAAAGAATTATATTAGTTGAGAAAAGAAATAATGATTAAGGGCTTTTAAATAGAGAATAAATTGATGAGATAATTTAATTAAAAATAAATAAATAAAGAAGAAATAATCCACCAAAAGGAGAGATTTCATGAATCTATAAGAATAAATTTGATATAATGTCGCAGGAGAAACTAATGGCAGGTCAGAGACCGTAAGAATGGTAGAACATCAACTAACTGTAGGTAGGTGAAAATATTCACCACAAAAATTGAATTAATCAATTTTTTAGGGTGTTAGCATTGAGGTTATTATAATATTTATTTTTAATTGTTAGTGGTAATTATTATGTAAGAAAACAAATTATACTGTTTAATAAATAAAATGATATATGTAATTGAAAAAGAATATTGAATTGTTTGGGCTCCCAAAATGGGAATGCTTGATTTAATGAATATCTATGTCAAGATGTTGAATTTTTTATGGTATTTAGAAAAGAACACTAGATTAGATTGACTTTCAAAATGATAAATACTAGATTGAAAAAAAATATCATAAAAAGGATATTGATATTTTTATGGTATTCATAAACGAATACTGGATTGGATTGGCTTCCACAATAGAAAATGTCAGACTGCAAAGTATAATAGAGAGGATATTGATATTTTTATGGTATTAAAAAAAAATACTGGAATGGATTGACTTTTAAAACGGAGAACGCTATATTGAAAACAAATATCATATAGAGGATACTGATATTTTTATGGTATTCAAAGAAGAATACTAGCCTGAATTGACTTTTAAAGTGGAGAATCTTATATTTAAGAGTATCGAGATGAGGATATTAGAATTCATGTGATATTTAAAAATAAAAATATAATTGATTGATTCCTACAAGGAAAGTGCCAAATTAATGAGTATCTTATAAGTGGAAATTATAAATTATTAACAGTGAAGGAAATATAGAACTTGTAGAATTTAATCAAAAAATTATGTTTGATAAATACGTGGTTGATTTGTTATGTTAAGAAATAGAATATCAGGAAAGAATTTTTAACGATTCAGCAATGAGATGGAATCGTTGGCGTAAAAATGGATCATTGAATATATTGTTAATTAATTTGGTTAGAATTTCAAGTTTTATTATTTCTTCTAAAATATAAAGATCATTAATAATATTAATAATAAATCAATTATTGTGCTGATTATTATATGCCAGGATTAACATTTGCTGCACTCAAATCCCTTTTGCATGTATTTTGTTATAAATAGTATTGTCTAATAATGTTGAAATGAGAAGAATTATGTAATTAATCCAGTTTAATATTTGTATAAGATGAATTAGATGTAAATGGTGTCTGATAATTAATTAGGATGAATGGAATATCAGTTGGTTATGTTTCAGCTTAAATATATTATGAAATTTAATGTTAAATGAGACTTGTTCATGAAATAATATAATTATGTAATATTAATCTTTTATGATATAATGTTTAGCAAAATAAATAAGAATATATTGATTGATTTCAGTAAGTGGTTTGAAATAAAAACATAGAAAGTCAGATAAATGAATTTTAGTTTTATGTATGGATGATGAAATGGTTTGAAATGTTTAAATTATTGAGTATATGTATTTAATTGTGATCTTTGATGTGTGATTGAATTGATATAAACACCTTGGATGTTTTAAATACAAAAACAATTCTGCTAAAATTTTGGTAGAATTTGATATGTGTAAAAAGATGGAAATAAAATCCTATCTTTTTTTTTTCTTCTAATTTATGAGATTGAGGTAATGCTCAAAAAAGATGGATCATTATCTGGGTTGTTACATGTATAGATTTGGAAAAAAATAAATGAAAAAGAAGAAGAAATAACCCTTTAAAAGGCAACCCACCAAATAACCAGAAGTGGAGACATAACCCAAACAACAAAAGGGCAAGAAGTTGCATAAATTTAAAGATAAGTGTCATAAGCGTGGTATGCATGGTCATTGGTCTCATATTTATTGCACGTTAAAATATCTTACAATATTATATCAAGCCTCTCTGAAACAAAATACAATTGAGACTAATTTTGTTCATAAAGATAATCTTGAAGGTCATAATGTTTATTTTAATGTTAATGCTTATCTTGATGTTTTTGATTTATTTGAAAACCCAGATAAAACAAATACCATGTTTAATAATGGAATCTTGAGGATAATTAATATTTTTTTTATTTATATTAAGATTTTTTTATTGTATTTTTAATAAATAATGTTAATTTTATTTCAATTAAATAATAAACTTTAATTATATTTTGAATAGATGCATAACTTTCATGATGGAGATTTATGTCTAATAAACAGTGCAACAATGCACAAAATTCTCAAGGGGAAGAAATACTTTGAATATTTAACATTAACCAAAGCTAATGTCACTATAATATCAGGTCCAATAGATATGATTAAAGAATCCATAACAGCTAATATTATATTACCAAATAACACAAAATCGAGCATAAAAAATGCATTACATTCACTGAATCCAGAAGAAATTTACATAATTTTAATGATATACATGCTAATGGTTATCATATTGAAACAATAGATGAAGACAAAAAATAATATTTATTATTTCACGTATTTTAGGCTAGAAGCTCGTGCTTGAAAAATTACATGCTTTCTATTTTGGAATTATTATACGTTCATGAAATCTATTGAAACAAATTTTATGATACACACAGAAGTGTTCCGGCCCAAAATATTTATGCTTTAACATGATCAACTTAGACATCCAGGATCAATAATAATGCGATGAATTATTGAAAATTCACATGGATATCCTTTAAAGAACTTGAAGATTCTTTTACCAAGTGAAAACCCAAGTGTTGCATGTTCTCAAGGTAAATTAATTACCAAACCATCTTCATCAAAAGATTGTTACAAAATCACCAACTTTCCTTAAAAGAATTCAAGGAGATATATGTGGACATGTTCATTCACCATGCAAACCTTTTAGATATTTTATGGTATTGATTGATGCAACAAGTAAATGGTCACATGTTTGTTTACCTTGTAGTCAAAATGTTGCATTTGCTAGATTAATAGCATATATTATCAGACTACGGGCACAATTTCCTAATTATCTAATCAAGAAAATCTGATTGGACAATGTTGGCGAGTTTACTTCTCAAGTATTTAATAATTTTTGCATTTCTATTAGAATTGATGTTGAACATCCTATTGCTCATATACATACTTAAAATGGTCTAGCAGAATCATTTATAAAATGCATTCAATTAATTGCTAGACTATTACATATAAAATCAAAATTGCTTACATCTGTTTGGGGATATGTTGCATCATTAGTTAGAATTAGATCAAGTGCTTACCATAAATCTTCTCATTCGCAACTTGTTTTTGGTATACCACCAAATATATTTCATTTATGAACTTTTGGTTATGTGATATATATGTCTATAACACCCCCACAAAAGACTAAAATGGGTTCACAAGGTAGGATAAGAATTTATATTGGTTTTAATTCTTCATCTATTATTAGATTCCTTGAACCTTTCATTAATAATGTTTTTAAAGCATGCTCTGAAGATTGTCATTTTAATGAGAACATTTTTCCATTATTAAGAAAAGAAAAGTTAGTGCCTGAAGCACGATAAAAAATTACCTAGAATAACCTGAAGTTATCTCATTTTGATCCAAGGACAAATCAATGTGAACTTGAAGTTCAAAAGATAATTTATTTTCAAAATATTGCAAATCAATTACTAGATGTTTTCACCAACAGTGAAAAATTTAGTTAAATCTCACATTCTAGCTGCAAATGCTCCATCTAGAATCAAAATCTTTGAAGGAAAAAAAGACAATATAATAGCAAATGAATCTATATCATGCCTGAAGTGTGAAAGACATGTTGGTTCTAAGGACAAAAATCATAGAAAATGAAAATTACAACAAATAGATAATGATACTCTTGAAGATTCCTCATTCATAAAACATGCGATATATATTGTGTCAAAATCATCTCATAATGCTGATCCTCCTGAAGAGAGACCTCTTAAAGAGGCATCTCCTGAAGAGATCTAGGTACTTAGAAATAATGACATCTCCATAAACTATTTTTACACAGGAGAGATTTTGGATCAAAATAAAATTGTCATAAATAATGTATTTGAATTTAAGGTTGTTTTTGGAATCACCAAAAGTAATGATGAAATTGAATCACAAACTATTGAAGAATATCGATATCAAAATGATAGGCATTGCAAAGAAGTAATCCAAACAAAGTTAAACTCACTTGCAAATCATGAAGTATTTGGACATGTAGTTTATACACCTAAAGGTGTTATTCATGTTGGATATAAGTGGGTTTTCATTAAAAATCAAAATGAGAACAATGAAATTATTTGATACAAGGCATGACTTGTTGCACAAGGTTCTCACAACGACTTGACATTGATTATAAGGAAACTTATTCTCCAGTTATGGATGCAATCACTTTAAGATTTTTTATTGGTTTAGTAGTCTCCGAAACTCTAGATATGCGTTTAATGGATGTAGCTACATCATAGCTATATAGATCATTAGATAAAGATATCTATATAAAAATCTCTAAAGGATTCAAAATGCGTGAAGCCTTTTATTATAAACAAAGAAGTGTTTATTCTATTAAACTACAAAAATCTTTATATGGGTTGAAGTAATTTGGTTAAATGTGGTACAACCATCTTAATTAATATCTCCTAGAAAAAAGGTTTAAGAATAATAAGATTTTTCCATGTATTTTTATTAAGAAAACCATATCTGGATTTGCTATTATTGCAGTATATGGTGATGATTTAAATATTGTTGGTTCTCCTAAAAAGCTCATAAAAATTGCAACCTATTTGAAAGATGAATTTGAGATGAAAAATCTCAGAAAGCTAATATTTGTCTTGATTTATAGATTGAACATCTTTCAAATAGAGTATTTGTCCATCAATCGATGTATACAAAAAAGATCTTAAAGTACTTTTACATGGACAATACTCATCCATTAAGTACACCTATGGTTGTTCGATCACTTAATGTGAAGAAAAACTCATTTTTACTGCTAAAAGAGGATGAAGAAATTCTTGGTGCAGAAATACCATATCTTAGTACTATTGGAGCACTCATGTATCTTGCAAATTGTAAAAGACTATATATAGCTTTTGTAGTCATTTTATTGGTTAGATATAGTTCCACTCCTACAAAGTTCCACTCCCACAAAAAGACACTAGAATGGGGTCAAACATATACTTTGTTATCTCCGTGAAACAAATAAAATAAATTTTTTAAATTTTATTCTGAATATATATATAACCACTTGTCTTTTTGTTTTTGGATTTCTCAACAAACAAATATTCCACATGTGACATATAAACTAATAGAATCTGATAGAATATAACCTCAATGAAATCACAAGACAGTATAGAATCTATAAAAATATTGTACAGTGGAGTAATCTATTTTATATAAAAGAAGCGCACCGGGGAATGAGGATCGGCTGGCTTTGCTTTAGCATGGGGGTGGCCTTTACTCCTTACTCTGCGTTGGACGGATCAGGGATGAGACAACCTATTTTGGCTCCAGAATTTTGTCACATAACTAAATCAATTTCCCTCCTTCCTTTAATGTTTGTCACATAACTGAAAACATGTAGGCCAATTCAGACCATTTGATCATTATCTTTAATTTAAATTGTCATATAAAATTATTTGGAGACTGAAGGTGTCACCAATTGGGCCCACTTATTATCGATTACAGTAAAAATTGAACAGATGAGAAAATTTACCTTTGGCTATAATTAATCATCTTATATTTTACTATCTGTAAAAGTTGAAGACATGTTTGCCTCAGGATGATGGTGTCGTCACCCATCATTTCAGAGAACTTGTAGAGTTGAGAATCAGTGGACAAGTCTTTGTCTTTCCATTTTAAATTTTTTTCAGTTCAATACAGAAAGACAACCTTGGCCCGGCGACGCACATGAACAAAATAAAATAAAATGAGAGCCAATAATTTAGCACACCAGACAAATCGAGCATCTTTCAAATGATCGATCAAGTTCGGTGCAATCAAATCTGATTCTGAATCCGGTTCCTTTATCTACGATCCAAGGCGTCTTTAGCATATTCATTGATTATATATATATATATATATATATATATATATATATATATATATATCAAAATGAGGTTTCTTTAATTTTTTTTTTTTAATTTGGCTCAACTTCCTGATTCATAACTCAGATCTCATCCCGGGTCAACCCCAAGTTAAGTTTTAAAGTTATGACAATAATTATTTTTATTTTTATTTTTATATTGCCTCGAGTTAACCCGAGTTGACCATTCCGACTTGTGATTTAGGTTTTACCCTGGATCAACCTCTTAGTCGGATTTTAAAACTATAATAATACTATTTTTATCCTTACATTGACCTAGGTTAATAGACAACCTGATCCATGACCCAGGCTTTGCACCAGGTTGATTGATATGATTCTAATGTGTATGAGAATTTAGATTGTCCAATGATGAAAGCTCGAGCGAAACAACTACAAAGCACCTTAACAAATCAGATTAACATGAATGAAGCTTTAATGACTTTGGTGGCTTGTAAAACTAAATGGAAATGGTTCAAGCATGTTTCTTTGTTTTCAAATAAAGCCTGAGACATGATTTGAGAGTTTTGGAGAGTTAGGGTTTTCTTTCAGCCTGTGGCCCAATTTGATCCTAATTTTTCACCACTTTATTGCTTTGGAAAACAAGCCTATTCTATTTGGTTTTCAAGTTCAAAATATCATCTTTCTAGTTTGTCCACTTATGAATGCATTGAAGTCTTGTATAGAAAGTTATGATTGTTTTTATTCTTTTTTGTGTGTGTGTTCTATAAGTAAAAAACATATGCTCTTTATTATTTGCTTAGTTTTCTAAACAAAGTTATTTATTTGGGTCTCAGTTATATCACTTTGGTATTTCATAAACTTATAGGGTTGTTCTATATATATAACGATGTTTCAGACCAAATATGGGGAACTTTTGAAACAATATATAACCTTTTAACTTTACCTTTAAAGAGTTTTCTTCCTTGTTCTTCCATTTTCAGAAATGGTTGAAGAATAAATCAAACTTATCACTCTTAATCACAAAGGATGTGACGTTTTTATCCTAATTGAAATTCTTTTGTGGTGTTTTCGACTTATCAAAGAGTTTCATTTAGACTTATGACACGACCAAAAGATTGATGTCTTCTCCCAAGTGTAGGAGTGTCAAAGTAATAAATAACCCGATATGACTGGGGTCGAACTACAGGGAGGTTAACTATATAAATTACAAATAATAATAATAACAACAACAACGACAACAACAACAACAACAACAACAACAACAACAACAACAAGTTAAAGAAGACTTTGAGATGTAGGATTAATGTGAGGATTAAACACTGATAAAAACAAATATCAAGGTTAGAGGATCCATTAATGGTATTTCAAACAAGTAGGTTCCAATCAGATGATTTGTCATTAATAGCTCATTTTAAATTGTTAACATGATTATATTAATTATCTTATTTAAGTAACACCAAACTTTTAAATATTGTCAGGAATTCATGATGCTAACTTATGTTAATAACAAATCAAGTTCCTTTCATAGCACAGATGTAGGTTATACCATACGGTTGGGTTATGAAAGTGTCAAGCATTTGTTGTACTAAGTGATATACAACACAAATCTAGATTAACCATTTAACAAGTAAGGTATTAAGAATTAATAAGATAAAAATGATAAGACATGTTAATAGCAAGTTGTTTAGGATTTAAGCATTGAAGTCCATATTGAGTTTATATTATACTTATTCTTACACCATTAATGTAACCTTTTCACCTTAACATAATAAACTTAGCTAAACATAATGAAGAAGAGAAACATAAATAAACAAGATAAGAACATAAATAAGATATAAGTTAACTAAGTAAAGAAAAGAAAATGAAAAGTATAAACATGATATTAATGAAAGCAAAACTTAAGCATTACAAAAATATAAAGAGAGAGAGAGAGAGCAAGAGCAAGATCTTGATCTAAACAACCAAGCCCCCAAATGCATGGCAAATGTCTTCTTTTATAGGCCAAAATTTAAAACTATTGATTTGATGACTAATTGTTGAGTGGGTGGCCAACTCTTGACTTGGTGACAATCCTTATCTTCTTTTTTGAACAAAACGTCATTGCTAATGTCAGAATTCGAACAGACTTGAATCATGAAAGTTCTAGGAAATTGTCTCAGCTTTCCAAGAAAAAACAATTGAGGTCATTTGGACTTCTAGAACTTGAGATATGGGCTGAGCACTAAACAGTGTCTGGGCTATAGGACAGATTCGGACTTCTCTGTTGTTGCTACAATTTGGACTTGAAAACGGTCTTTTTAAATCTTAGACTCCCATGAAAGTTGCAGGCCTATGTCTTATCTTTCCATCCATATAAGGCAGACCTAAATTCGAGATCTACAGCTCCAGATATGACCCGATTACCGAACAATGTTCTAGTTTGGACTGCACCAAACATCTTTTTTCTAAGTTTGGCCATCTCTTTATCCTTTCAATTTCAGTACTTAAACTTATCAATCAATCCTTTCATTTATATGACAGGCCTGCATTTAAGATGAACATTTACCATAAATTAAAGGTATCTTATGATATCAGACTTGTTATTACAAGACATGCTTTAGTTAAGGAGTTTTTGATATTTCAAGTGCAAAATGATAATATAAAACCTTGATAAAAATACACTTTTAAGTACTAATCAACTTACTCCCTCATTTCCATTATAAATTATGTAATTTACAGCCTAAACACCATAAGAAAAAACCATATAACTAAACCCTCCTTCCTTCATCTTCATATCATATTGCTAGTTTGTTCGGGCTAGGAAGCTAAGTCACAACATCTTGGTATCAGAGAGCAAAGGTTTCAGAGATGATTTGCGACTTTGTATATAACTATCTTTGGATTAGAAATATCAAGGATTGTGGACTGAAATAAATTGCTTTCTTTGACTTGGATTTGGATTGGAACGAGGTTTGCCTTACTGGTTGTGGTGGTTATTCATATTTTTCATTGAATTTGTGATATGAGTTGACAGACGTTGTTATTCAAATTTGTGTGTGAATTGTGGGAAATTGATATGCTATGGCTAGAGAAAAAGATGAAGTTCCAAGGGGAATCAATTTGAAACAAGCACGACTTATTGGTCTGCAATGATCTCATGACAAGATTCTAGAAGAAATGACATGAATTCATGATCAGATAGATGTCCTTATGCAAATGATGCAAAGGAACAATTTGTAACTTGTAATAACTCAAAATTTCTCATCAATTCATGACATGATGTTTAATCAAAGGACACAAAAATGGGTGATAAAAAGTTTTTTTTTGTATCATCATGTCTATCGATGCTTTGCACAACAATGTTTATAAATCGAGCACATAGGCATCATTGGTTAATATAGCATAATACCCATATGATCACATAATCCATCATCCTTATGGCAGAGAATACATAAATATTACATTCATATCATTATGTCTTTATACATATAAGTTCACATCCTTATTTCCGAAAAGTCATCATTACAAGTCTTTACAAAAGTGTCGATTGACTAATCCATAGCTATTACATTGTTACCCAAAATGCATATCACCCTAAACATGCGATTACATGGTTTATATCAGAACATGTGGAACAAAATTCCTATGCGTCATGGCTATGTGATGTTCCTGTTACAATTTAAATGCATTGTAAGAAATAAGAACAATCTTTAATATAATACCAATGAACATAAGAACGCGATTGCAAATTTCACTATTAACTTATGTAAGTAAATTCTTTTCATTAACTTCATATAATATGATCATTTATGATTCCGTTGAATGATGTTAATATTATTCGTATATCCCATTCACTCAACTTGAGATTTAGAGACCGAAGTTAACTCCCCGATCTCCCTTGGTCCATAAACCCGAGTGTCATTTCCCAAATGATTATCCAATAAATATATCATTAGCCGGGGTTAATTGCTTCATTCAATCTCGGTTATCCAATAAAGATACCATTAGTCGAGACTAATTTCTCTGTTCAATCCCAGTAATCCAATACGAATACCATTAGCTGAAGCTAATCACATTATTCAATCTCGGTCGTCCATTATGGATACCACTAATCGAAGCTAATCATATTATTCAAACCTGGACATCTATTATGGATACCATTAGCCAAAGCTAATCATATTATTCAATCAACTACTTTATGAGCAATTTCCAATAATCATAACCGAGTAGCAACAATTTATATAAAATTCATTACAAAGATCTAACATAATTATGGAAAAGGGTGGAGACCACCTACCTGCTCTTCCCGTGAGGTGTTCTCGTCCGATCAAAGATCCAATCCCAGTCGCACCTCCTGATATACCAAATGATCATCAATCATTATATTTATATTCAACAATCTGATATACTATTACAACACATACTCCGAAGAAATGCATATGCCCACATTCAAGTGTTCCTCATATCATATAATCATATAATGAAAATCATCATATCTAGACATTTTTCTCAATTCTAAATGTAGGTTACCCCCATAAATTCTATGGTTTAATTCTAAAGTCCCGTAATGGGGTTAGGCCAAATTAACATTGGAATCATCAACGAGAACTAGATTTTTTCTGGCATGAAATTCGTCAATGAAAACTAAGTCATTTATGACACAGAAAATCATCAACAAAAATTAAGTCACTTCTGACACAGAAAATCATTAACGAAAACTAAGTCATTTCTAACATGGAAAATCATCAACGAAACTACATCATTTCTGACGTTACCTTTTCCTAGGTTACATCCAGGACCCATGTCAAGTTTCTCCCTTCCGCACCCTTCCACCTAGTTCGAACATAGACCAACACCAAATCATATTCAAATATACAAAGTAAAGGCGATAAATGTTGTCCCTATTTCATGACGATAGTTTGTACTTAACCATATTATTAAAGACAACCTATTGATTGACATTCATTCCCATAATGGTAGTAGCCCTATTACTTCTCTTTTTTAATACACTACGGTTCACCTCAATGTTAACACCACTTCTTATTCATTGTAGCATGGTAAAATACATCATAAGCATTCTAGTTTATAACATACAACCTAACATGGACAAGAGTAAGGAACACACACTATCCACCAATTCATCAAATTTATCATAAGGTTGTCACAAAATGCGAGATCAATCCAAACATGTACTTTTTTCTAAGGATTCTCCCACCTAGTGGTCTATGGCCGAACCTTGTGTTGTCAACAATTATTCATTCCATTGTTCACAATTATATCATTCAAATTTATCACACATATTCTAATAGGAATTCTTCATTATGCAAGAGTCTCCTTTCCATTCTATATCTTGTTTCTCTAAGAGTGTTTATCATGCAAGGTCTCTATCATGGTTTTCCCTTTTTTGACCAGACATTGCTGCCCATTTTCTTTCTTATATACACATGCAATTCTTCATTTCTATCATAAGTATGTTCACAACAACATGCTATAATCACACATTCATTCACTTGGTTCATAATCATACAAGTTCATCAATCACATAAACAAAATCAAGGTATTAACGTAATATTATTTCTGTTTTAGCTCAAACATGTTCTAAAGGCTTAAAAAGATCATAATCTACATATTCCATCACTTTATTTCACTTTCTTTTCATCCTTTTAATTTGCCCGACCTTTATTTAATGATTGTTCATCCATATTTATCAATTTTTTTCTAGTAAAGATTTTACACTTGTGTCCTTTCATTCCCTACTTTTTTCTTCAATCTTCTCATTTATTTATTTTTTCCTAAATTAACAAGTGTAAGAACCCTAAATCTTTTACTTTGAATTTCCCCCCTCTTCCTTTTCTAAAATCTTAAATCAACAAACAAGTGGTATTACTTTTACCACTCAATTTTAAACAACTTTAGGGAAGGTTATGGTGGTTTTCTTCTTCTCTTCCTCTTGGTTTCTCTCTCCTTATTTTGTTGTTCAAGTCAACTCTCTAGCTTCTTTCTTTTTTTATTTTTTCATTTCTTCTTCCTTTCTCTAACTCTTTAATGTGAACCTCGTGATCACATGGTCATGCAACCTACAATCAAGATTGAGATCTGATCCCAAAAAGCCAAAAAAAGGTCTGATAGGAGTGTGACACAATGAAAACCTACCCCATGGCACCAACACTATTGGAATAAAATAGAATGACACCATAAAGCCAGTTAATCTTTAATAAGTCAAATTCAGTTCATTCAAAAACTGAAAAATGCAAGAATCAATCTTATACGTTAAAACTAAAAAAAAAAATCAAAAGTAATATTCATCAATGGTTGCCAAAATTTTGGTTACATGTATCTAAATAATTCTTAAAAATCCTAATGGATTTACCCTTATAAGTTGAACTAACCCACATATAAAATTGACCCAAAACCCTAAACTGAAAAGTCATATCCTAATCCAAACAAGCCTTGGATCCTAATGAAAAACAAAGTATTAATTAAGTCCAAACAAGTCTTAAGCTGTAACTAATAAAAATAAAAATAAAGCCTATAATATTAATTCATGTTCTGCCATGAGAAGAAGATAAAGAAATAAAATATTACAGAACTGATTCAAGGCTTATTTATAGCCTTCATGCAACCTATTAATCCTACAAATAAAAGAAAAAAGTAGCCACCTATATTGTTTCCAAGTTGTAGTATGATTCTTTTGTTTTCTTCGTTGTCCTCACCTCATGGTCCAAATAAGTTTGGATTGGGCCCTTCTTACACATGGATAAGATGTACTAGGGCCTCCTTTTTAAATCTGACTTGGTTGAAACCTTCAAAACTAATGCATTCAATGCGTTTAACTTGGACTGAGTCATTGGACCATTTGGAACATGTAACGGGTTCTTACTAGTGGTTCTAGGCTAGTCCACATCATCCCCTCTCTCCTCGAAAGGATTAGGCCTCAAATCAAAACCTGTGTCAAACAAAGTACGATCAACAATATTAAAAGTAGCATTAACACCATACTCACTTGGAAGATCAATTTTGTATGCGTTGTCATTGATCCTCTCTAAAACCTGAAATGGACCATCACCATGAGGCTGTAATTTTGATTTCTTTTGGTTAGGAAATCATTCCTTAGGTATATGCACCCAAAATCAATCACTGATTTGGAAAACAACCTGTTTACACCCCTTATTTGCTTTAAAAGCGTACAATATGTTTTTTTTCCTATTTGCAGTAGAACTCTCTCATGGAATTGTCTCACCATGTTCGCCTTCTTTTCACCATCTAAACTTACCTTTTCTTCAAAAGGTAAAGGAATTAAGTCCATAGGAGTTAGTGGATTAAATCCATAAACAATTTCAAAAGGAGAAAAGCTAGTAGTCGAATGCATAGTTCTATTATAAGCAAACTCAACAAAAGACAAACATTTTACCTAACTTTTCAGATTCTTTTGAATAACAACAGCAAAAGTTAGGATTAAGTTCTATTTATTACCTCAGTTTATCCATTTGTTTGAGGATGACATGTTGTCGAAAATAAGAGTTTAGTTCCTAACGTTTCTCATAAAGTCTTCCAAATACAGCTAAGGAACTTAACATCGTGATCTGACACTATACTCCTAGGAATGCCATGCAAACGTACAATCTCTTTAAAGAATAAGTCTGTGATAAGAAATAACAAAAACAACCAAAATTCTCCAAACTCCCCTACACTTTAAACACAACATTATCTTTAATTATGAAATATAAAAAAAGGAATATAAAAGAATGACAAAATACGAGAAATAAAAGATAAGAGAAAAGAAAGCAAATATGAATATTTTTTCTCTTATCCATTTGTTTGAGGATGACATGTTGTCGAAAATAAGAGTTTAGTTCCTAACGTTTCTCATAAAGTCTTCCAAATACAGCTAAGGAACTTAACATCGTGATCTGACACTATACTTCTAGGAATGCCATGCAAACGTACAATCTCTTTAAAGAATAAGTCTGTGATAAGAAATAACAAAAACAACCAAAATTCTCCAAACTCCCCTACACTTTAAACACAACATTATCTTTAATTATGAAATATAAAAAAAGGAATATAAAAGAATGACAAAATACGAGAAATAAAAGATAAGAGAAAAGAAAGCAAATATGAATATTTTTTTTGTTGGGTTGCCTCCTAATAAGCACTTTTGTTTTATGTCATTGACTTGACACATCACATGTTTATACCTTATAGATTGGTTCAACTAACTCCATGGAAACGGTGAGTTTGTTATCCAACCTTCATAGAAATATTTTAATCGATATCTATTGACTTTGAGCACTTTGTTTGTTTCTAAACTTGTAATCTCAACTGCACTATAAGAAAAAAAAAAACATTAGAACAACAAAGGGTCCAATCCAATAAAAGCGTAATTTTTCAAGAAAAAGATTCAAATGTGAATGATAAAGAAGGACTTTGTCTCTAACATGATACTCCTTTTGTAAACCCTGGTTTTAATTTTTCTAGGTTATTAAAATATGAGAAATTTAACCAATAGTAAAATGGGTTAAATTAAATTAAAGAAACCTAAATCAAGATAAAAATAGTGAAATTAATGGAATGAAAGGTGAATATAGTACTAAATTGTTGAAAAGAAAAGCATTTATGAGGACAAAATAAATACGTAAGACCAAGAGAGGTCAATATTCAAATAACAGAAGGATTGTCTATAACAGTCCCCGTTTGAGAGATATTGCGAGAGGAACATTTATGAGAAAATACACTTCTAGACAGTCTTCATCGCCGACTGATGTCTCCTCCTGTCACCGTTGGATCAGGCTATAATTTGGATATGTTGTTCTTCTTGATGTTGTATAGATTCTGAACGGTGGAGATCAGAAACAAACACTTGGTATAGAAGTTATGCTTCTCGCACAGTAGGTCTGCAAGTTTGAGGCCAGTTCGGTTAAACCCATATTTCTAGAAATTTCACCATTTGATGAAGTTGATATATGGATATGTTATACTCATAATGATGCATTATAACTTGACCATATGTATTGTTTGGAATATTATTCGTTTGTTATTTATGGTTGATTAAAACTGTTAAAATTAGTTTTGTGTGAACTGAAACAACCCTAAAATTTAAAAGAAAATGGAGCGTTAGAGAGACTTAATTTTTGGGAGACTTTGGAGCTGCTATGACAGCCCTGAAAGTGTATGTTTAGGAGGGGTAAATACCTCTCCAAAATCAAAAGTAAAAGTAAAAATAAAAATGTATGAGATTATTGTGCTTGTTACCCTAATTTCTAAGGACAACTCGGATTGATATAAAACATCGGCCACATGAATAAGGGCAAGGAAAGTTAACAGACCATATGAATAGCAAAGAGGAAAAAAGAGGGGGGGGAATTGTGGTTTTTCTCAATGAATTTATTATAATAGGTTGTTTTTTTTATGTGAATGTGTGCGTGAATTGAATGAAATTAACATGAAAAGAATGAGGAACTCTTAGTTCCTTAAAGCCATGCTTTCAGTCAATTATGCATCAAAGGGGGAGGATGTTTAATTTAACATATTTAGCTTGATGATGTATGTTTAATTGTGTCAAAATGAGGAAAAAATACATGTTGAAATGTCAAGGATTGTGTTTAGAAGAATATTGTTCGAAAAGTTTAGAAGAATATTTTATTTTGATGTTAAGAGGGAAGATTGAGATAAATAAGATAAATTGACTCTTAAAAAGATATTTTTGACACTCTTAAATGGTATATGATATGGCTAGGGGTTGAGATAAAAGAGAAAAAAAAATTTAAATTGTGGAAGTTGTGTGTAAATGGAAAGGTTGATGAATCTGGACAGATTCGTCTCCTGACTTTTAGAGAGAATTCAAGTAGGAGGATAAGGAAATTAGGATCAAGTTTCTTTATAGTAATTGTAGTTTTGGATGTTAGCTAACTAAAGAAATTGGTCTTGCTCAATTTGGAGCTGTAGAACTCCAGTTATGGGTTACCAACCGAGACTGGGTCATGACTGACTCTATAAGGGGGTAGGGCTAGTTAGTTGATGAACAATTTTGACTATCTTAGGGGTAGAACTGGGTTCTCCTTCCCATAAAACTTGTAGCCTTATGTCTTAACTTTCTAATGAGACCAATCTGGCTTAAAACAGAGTTCTATAACTCTAGATATAGTTAAAACTCTGAGGAGAGGTTAGACAATAACAGTTTGATATCAAGACAGTAACAGTTGGATAGTAACAGTCCAATGTTAGTTAATGAGCAATTTTGACTATCTTAGAGGCAGAATTGAGTTCTCTTTCCTCAGAGAACTTGCAGCCTTGTGTCTTAGCTTTCTAATGAAACCAATCTCGCTTGAAACAGAGTTCTATAAATCTAGATAAAGTTAAAAATCTGAGCAGGGGTCGGACAATAACAGTTCAATCTCAAGTCAGTAATAGTTGAACAGTAACAATTTAATGTTCGTTGATGAGCAATGTTGACTGTCTTAGAGGCAGAATTGGGTTCTCTTTCCTTCAGATAACTTGTAGCCTTATGTCCTAGCTTTCCAACAAGACCAATATGGCTTGAAACGGAATTTTATAACTTTAGATATAGTTAAATATTTAAGGAGAGGTCGGACAGTAACAGTTCGATATCAAGACAGTAACAGTTAGACAGTAACAATCCAATGTTCGTTGATGAGCAAATTTGACTGTCTTAGAGGTAGAACTGAGTTCTCTTTCTAGCAGAGAACTTGTAGCTTAGTGTCTTAGCTTTCCAACGAGATCAATCTCGTTTGAAATGAAGTTCTATAAATCTAGATATGGTTAAAAATCTGAGCAGGGGTCAGACAATAATAGTTCAATGTCAAGACAGTAACGGTTGGACAATAACAGTCCAATGTTTGTTGATAAGCAATTTTGATTATTTTAGAAGCAGAACTAGATTCTCTTTCCTTAGAGAACTTGTAGCCTCGTGTCCTAACTTTCCAATAAGACCAATACGGCTTGAAACAGAATTCTATAACTCTAGATATAGTTAAATATCTGAGGAGAGGTCGGACAGTAACAGTTCGATATCAAGACAGTAACAATCCAATGTTTGTTGATGAGTAATTTTGACTGTCTTAAAGGAAGAACTAGGTTCTCTTTCCTTTAGAGAACTTGTAGCCTCGTGTCTTAGCTTTCCAATGAGATCAATCTTACTTGAAACGAAGTTCTATAACTTTAAATATAGTTAAACATTTGAGGAGAGGTCGGACAGTAAAGTCCAATGTCTAGACAGTAACAGTTAGATAGTAATAATCAAATGTCTAAACAGTAACAGTTCAAGATTTAAACAGCAACAGTTCAAATATAAAGAAAAGAATGATAACTATGGTTGGACAAATAATGACAATATTAATGGGTGTAATGAGAAAAACATAAAATATAAAAAAATGATTAAAAGAAAGACTTATTGGTTATTGATATGGTTATTATAAAACATGTCCTTGAATGCAAAAAATTTATGAGATAAATCTGTGATTTGCAGGAGGGGAGCACAAGTAGATCTTCTATTATAGGTAGGTGACTTTCACCTTCCTTTTAAATAACGTCGAATAATGAAATATGTTATCATGAATGTTACCGTATTGTGTGAGTTCAAATATTAGATTGCCAAATGCTTAAATGTTGACAAACAATTGATTAGCTTCGGCTAATGACATCTGAATGGGTGACCGGCTTCGGCTAATGGCATCTGAATGGGTGACCGGGAGAAATGAATGATTAGTTGCGACTAATGGCATCTAAATGGATGACTGGGACAAACAATTGATTAGCTCTGGCTAATGGCAACTGAATAAATGATCGGGACAAATGAATGATTAGTTTCAGCTAATGGCATCTGAATGGATGACCAGGAAAAACGGTTGATTAGCTCCGGCTAATGGCATCCGAATGGATGACCGGGACAAATGAATGACTAGCTTCGGCTAATGGCATCGGAATGGATGACCGGGACAAACGATTGATTAGCTTTGGCTAATAACATCCGAAGTGGATGGCTGGGTGAGTGAACGGTTAATCTCGGCAAATGTTGCCTTAAGAGGATAGCTGGATTTAAGATTATGGCTGATTGCAAGAATTGGTGCATCTATATGCACTACAAGTTGTTTATACCAAGTACATTAAGGAACTATAAATGTCACATTTCAAACATGAGATAATGTTAGTGCTTCATTAAACTGTCAGACCATTTATTATCATTATAGATATTAAGTAATTGCATTCTTATTATAAATGATTTGTACTGCAGCAGGGACATCACACCCACGAGGTGCCTAGGAAACCCAATACATGGGAACCTACTTTTGCAAGGAATCATGTAGTTGCATTTTACATCAGGATGTATTTTGTATGAATCAATGTACTAAATGTATAACTATTATTAGATCCTTTTTGTTTAAAATTCATGATGACTATTAATAGGATAAGAATGCAAACTCATGTCTATGTAGGTATATTTTTAATATGAACTTCTAATCTTGCAAACATAATATTATGTGTTTATGTAAGATTCACTTTTAAATGAAATGTTGATTGTTGTTGATGTGTTGTTGATGTATGGATTGTATCTTGATGATGTGAGGGAACAGGTTCACTGATTACCGACACGATGTGTGTCAGGTATAAAAAAAAAAATTACAGTGATTTTGGGTTTGAAAAGCCGGGATGTTACACCTTTCTTGTAATCATTTGGTCATAAAGACTCTTAGTTTTTTCTTTGTAAATCCTTGTATTCTCGTAAGCATCATTTTTTTATCTCTTCTAACTCTTGCAATTGTAACTTCCTTACAATCCTAGTAGCATCCTTATCCAAGTTGCATTGCTTTATGGCTCAAAAAGCTTTGTCTTCAAGCTCCACTGGTAAATGACATACTTTCCCATAAATCATCTTATAAGGTGACATTTTTATAGGTGATTTATAAGTAGTCTCATAAACCCAAAGTGCATCACCAAGTTGCAGACTCCAATCTTATCGGTTAGGTTGCACTGTCTTCTCCAAAATTGACTTGATTTCTCAATTTGAAATTTTAGCTTGGTCATTTGTTTGAGGATGATAAGCTGTGGAAGTCCGATGAGTCATATGGTACTTACATAGTAATGCTTCCATTGAATGATTACAAAAATAAGTGCTATGATCACTAATGATAGCTTTGAGAATTCCAAACCTGTCAAATATGTGAGTCCTGATAAAATCTAAAACAACCTTAGCATCATTAGTTCATGTGGTTTTCACCTCAATTCATTTGGACACATAATCAACAGCAAGAAGAATATAAAGACTACCAAAAGAAGAAAGAAATGAACCCATAAAATCAATACCCCAAACATAAAAATTTCACCTATAAGAATATTAGTTAAAGACATTTGATCTTTATTAGTGATATTGCCAATTCATTGGCATTTTTCACATGATTTGTAAAAGTGATGTGCATTCTTAAGAATAAAAGGTCAATAGAGACCATTTTCAAGTACCTTGTGGGTTGTTTTGTCTTCTCTAAAATGCCCACCATAAGAATGAGAATTACAAAAAGTGAGAATGAAATGAAATTCATCATGTGATACACATCTTTTAACTAATTGATCCACATAAAATTTTCACATATAAGGAGAGTCCCAAAAATAATATTTAGCATCAGCTCATAACTTGTTTTTTTTTGGATTTAGACAAACCTAAAGGGATTTCTGTGTTGACTAAATAGTTCTAACCAAATCAGCAACCATGGTCTTGTAGAGGAATGTAACATATACAATTGCTCGTTGAGATGTCTCTTTTACTTTTTCGGTTTTATATCCTTGGTCCGCAGTCAACTTAAGTGATCAGCTACATGATTCTCAACACCTTTTTTTTTTTAATCTTTAATCTCAAGATTAAATTCTTAAAAGTAAGATCCACCTAATCAATCTTGGTTTGAATTCTTTTTTCTTCAAAAGATATCACAAAACTGCATGGTTAGTAAAATCAACAACTTTTGTACCAAGTAAATAAGACCTGAATTTTTCTAGAGTAAACACCACTACAAAAAATGTTTGTTCAGTTGTATGGTAATTACATTGTGCTTCATCTAATTACATCGTGCTTCATCCAACATGGGGGAAGCATATGCAATAACATGCAAATTCTTTTCTATTTTTTACCCAAGTACAACCCCTACCACATAATCACTCGCATTATATATTATTTTGAAAAGTTCATCCCAATTTGGTAATTGCATGATGGGGGCAAATGTGACACGCCTCTAAGCTCATTATGGACATCTGTACACGCTTGATCAACACATAAAATCCATTTTTTTGGCTAAAAATTTGCACAAGAGTTGTAATCTTCGAGAATCTTTGATAAAGCATCGATAAAAACCTACATGGCTAAGAATAGAACGAACCTCCCTCACGTACGAGGGGTAAGGCAATGATGAAATAACATCTATTTTAGCTTTATCAACCTCTAAACCACGTGAAGACATGACATGCCCAAGAACTATTCCTTGTTCTACCATAAAATAACACTTTTCATAGTTCAATACAAGGTTAGTTTCAATACATCTTTTCAAGACTAAAAATAAATTTTATAAACACTTATCCAAAGAATCACCATACACCGTGAAATCATCCATGAAAATCTCAATTATTCTTTCTATATAAGGTTAGTTTCAATACATCTTTTCAAGACTAAAGATTAATTTTATAAACACTTATCCAAAGAATCACCATACACCGTGAAATCATCCATGAAAATCTCAATTATTCTTTCTATGTAGTCAGAAAAAAAGTACTCATCATACATCTTTAAAAAGTTGTAGGTGCATTACAAAGATCGAAAGGCATACTCCTATATGCATATTTAACAAATGCGCATGTAAAGGTAGGCTTTTCTTGATCTTCAGGAATAATAACAATCTGATTATATCCACTATATCCATTAAGAAAGAAATAAAAAGACTTACCTACTAGGCAAACAAGCATTTGGTCCATGAATGGTAATGGAAAGTGATCTTTGTATGTAGAAAGGTTAAGCTTTCTATAATTAACACATATTCTCCAACCACTCAAGATATGAGGAGGAATGAGTTCATCATCCTTGTTATTTACCAATGGTATTCTGGTATTTTTAGGCACCACATGAATTGGCGCCACCCACTTACTATCCGTGATGGGATAAATGACTCCTGCATCTAATAGTTTTAAAATTCCAGCTTTCACTACCTCCATCATCGGTGGATTCAACCTCCTTTATATTTCCCTTGTTGATCTCGCACACTTGTCAAACATTTTGCTGTGATAACATGGAGTGTATTATTGTCGCCAATGAATACATACTTCAAATTATCAGGAAAAGGTTTCAATTCTAACTCTGGTGACTATAAAATTGATGGTAAAAGTTTTTTATGTGAAAGTATTAAATCAACAAAAAAATTACCAGAGGGGGCGGTTTGCAAAGCTTGCAAAGCTAAGGCTAATTCTTGTATGTTTTGGGGAGTATATATGTTCCTCTCCATCTCCTCTATTTTTGTAAAATCAATGTCATGTTTAATCTGTTCTCGTAATCAAAATCAAGAACTTGCTGCACACACTCATCAATTTGGTTATAACATGTTATAAAATAAACATTGTTGTAAGGAAACTTCATTGGATTATGAAAATTAAATTCAATTATTTCATCTCCTACTTTCATAGACAAAGTACCCTTACCGCAATCAATTTTAGTGTTTGCGGTTTTCAAGAATGGTCTTCTAAACAAAATAGAAGTGTTGGTGTTTGAGGAATTACGTTTCATATTAATAATATAAAAGTTGAATGGAATAACCAAACTATCAATCTTGACTAGGACATCTTCTATCACACCAAGTGGCAAGTTGTATTACAACAATAGTTTTAATAAAGGCTCAAGACTAAGAGAATCATAAATATATTTAGGCATAACACTAATGGAAGCACTCAAATTATATAAAGCCCTTTTAAAGCTAGCATTACCAATATAACACATAGGATAGTAAAGCACCTGGGTCTTTTTTACTTTAAAGGCATATTCTTTTGAACAACAGCAGATACAACTTTACTCATACTTACTGTTTCATAGACTTTTAGCTCGAAAACTCTTTTGGTAGTATACAACTCCTTCAAGAATTTAGCATATTTGAGAATTTGCTTGATAACATCAATCAAAGGAATGTTGAGTTTCACTTTCTTAAAAACATCTAAAATCTCTTTTTATTTATCCTATTTCTTAGACCTAGAAGAACTTAAAGGAAATGGAGAGATTTTCCTGAAATTAGAATTCATTAAGTTAAGACTTACCTTCGGAGTATTAGTGGTTGTTTCAATTTGTGGAGGAGTAGATTGTTTCTTTTTTATACTTAGTTTTGTTTCTATCTCCTCTTCTTCCTCCATCTCAATTTGTTTTGACCTTTGCTTTTCAAGTTCTTTCCCATTTCGCAGCTTGATTACACTTACATTCTTTTTTAGATTCAACGCTTGGAATGACAATTTTCTATTGATTTGTGTTGTCAATTTCTCTACACTTGAAACTATTTTCCCCATTTTCTTCTCCAAGTTGTGAATTGTAACGACCCAGCCTTTTCAAGGCCAAAGTCACTGGAATTTTTTTTTACATTACATCATATCAACATATTCATAGATTTCCATTCTTGTTCTAATCTCGTATCATCACGAGTTCATACAAGAGTGTCGAACAACAAGTTACACAACTAGTAATTTTGTTATCCTGACCGCATGTGATTCTTACAACATGACGTCCTCATTAGATGAATACCTCATATGAGTATTCATACACTTCATATCAACTTGTTCGTACATTCTCGTCCGTATTCCATTTCAGTAGTTTTTACAAAAGGGATCGGATGACTAATTGAGTGATTTACATGTCCGTTCATGCAGAACTCATATCAACCATAATATGCGAGTATATAATTCTTTTTGAAATGTGTGAGCCACGAAATGAATTTCCTTACGCACCATATTGGTATGATGTCCCTGTTACAACACAAGGTAATTTTAAGCATTATAGGCCATTTAAAAAACATAATAAAACAAGATTAAAGTGACATTTCATTCATGGACCAAAAAGCATAATTCTTTAATTTCCCTTTGCTTATGTAAATACCACTGTTAATAATTCATTAATTACCGAGGCTAATCGCAGTACTCAAACTCGATCGTTGATCTTGAATGTCGTTAGCCGAATTAATGTTTTTCTCTGTTTAAAGCATAACCATTATAGTCCTTTCATATACTTAGTATATACGAAACGTAGTATATATGAACGCTACTTCTTAAAACTAACTCATACACTGAAATCCGACTATCCTCTCAGGAGACCATTAGCCGAAGCCAATCATTTATTCATTCTGTCATCCACTAGGGTGCCATTAGTCGTAGCTATTCATATTTTTTTTTCCCATCTCGGTCATCCACTTAGGATGCGATTAGCTGAAGCTAGTCATTTCTTCATCCTGATTATCCATTTAGAATGCTATTAGCCGAAGCTAGTCATTTATTCATCCCGATTATCCATTTAGGATTTCATTAGTCGTAATTAATCATTTGTTCATCTCGGTTATCTACCTAGAATGTTATTAGCCGAAGCTAGTAATTTATGCATCTCGATTATCCATTTAGGATGCCATTAGTCGTAGTTAATCATTTGTTTATCTCGGTCATCCACCTAGGATGCTATTAGCCGAAGCTAGTAATTTATGCATCTCGATTATCCATTTAGGATGCCATTAGTCGTAGTTAATCATTTGTTTATCTCGGTTATCCACTTAGGATGCGATTAGCTGAAACTAGTCATTTCTTCATCCTGATTATCCATTTAGAATGCTATTAGCCGAAGCTAGTCATTTATTCATCCCGATTATCCATTTACGATGTCATTAGTTGTAATTAATCATTTGTTCATCTCGGTTATCCACCTAGGATACTATTAGCCGAAGCTAGTAATTTATGCATCTCAATTATCCATTTAGGATGCCATTAGTCGTAGTTAATCATTTGTTCATCTCGATCATCCACCTAGGATGTTATTAGCCGAAGCTAGTAATTTATACATCTCGATTGTCCATTTAGGATGCCATTTTTCGAAGATAATCATTTATTCATTCTGGTAATTCATCTAGGGTGCCATTACCGTAGCTAATCCTTTATTCATCTCGAGTATCTATTTGGGATGCCATTTACCGAAGCTAAACATTTATTCATTCTGGTAATTCATCTATGGTGCCATTACCATAGCTAATCATTTATTAATCTCAATTATCCATTTAGGATGCCATTAGTCGGAGCTAATCAATCATTTATCCCGGTCATCCATTCGGATGCCATTAGTCGAAGCTAATCTTTGTAATACATTCATCACAATTGCATTCAATATAATAAAACGGTAGATCCTTCATAATACTCATACAATCATTCATCACCACCATTACATTCAATAAGAATACAACAGTAGATCCTTGGTAATATATTCATCACAATTACATTCAATATAATAAAACAGTAGATCCTTCATAATACTCATACAATCATTCATCACCATTACATTCAATAAGAATAAAACAGTAGATCCTTCATAATACTCATACAATCATTCATCACCATTACATTCAAATAAGATGTTCATCTCAAATGGGTCATTTTAGAACTCTAACATTTTCACCATTGTTTCAACATTCATCAAAAACTTGTTCGACATTTCATAGTCGTTTTAACAATCATCAAGAATTTAATCCAACTCTTCTTCGTCGTTTCCTCTTACAACAAGGATTTAAATAAGAGATCATCACAAGTGAATCATTTCAAAACATAAACATCAAAATGGGAAAAAGGTGGAAACCACCTACCTGCTCCACTTGTGGTCTGTCCCTGTCCTGGCGATGGTCCGATCCCGGCCACAACACCTAAGACACTAATAGCCACAATCAATTCATTTGCATCTTCAATTCACATTCATCACCATACTTATTTCAAGAGTTCATATGTGCACATTCAAGTGTTCCACATTTTACACCATACCATGAAATTGTTTCTAGCATTTAAGTCATTTCTGCCTAGAAGGCCTACTGTAGAAATCAGCAGCGAAAACTGGTTCGCTGCAAGCTGCCCAATTCGGCAGTGAAAACTGGTTTGCTGCTGACGCCACAATTTAGGCAGTGAAAACTGGTTCGCTACAGCCAACAAATTTTACGGCAGCGAATAGCATTCGCTGCAAACAACTCAATTTCGATAGCGAATCACAAATTCATTGCTGAACACGCAATTCGGCAGCGAATGCAACTTCGCTGCAGCCAACTCAGTTTCGGCAGCGAATCACAATTTCGCTACAGCCAACTCAACTTCGACAACGACTCCCAAATTCACTGTAAAACACACATTTCGGCAGCGAATGTTAATTCGCTGCAGACAACTCAGTTTTGGCAGTGAATCGCAAATTCGCAGCAGCTAACTCAAGTTCGGCAGCGACTCCCAAATTCGCTGCAAAACACACATTTCGGCAGCGAATGCTAATTCGCAGCAGACAACTCAGTTTCGGCAGTGAATCACAATTTCGCTGCAGACAACTCAACTTCAACAATGAATCACAAATTCGTTGCAGAACACACATTTCTGTAGCGAATGCTAATTCGCTACAGACATCTCAGTTTCGGCATTGAATCACAATTTCGTTGCAGGACACACAATTTGGCAGTGAATGCTAATCTGCTGCAGATAACTCAGTTTCGGCAGCGAATTGCAATTCCGCTGCAGACAACTCAACTTTGGCAGCGAATAACAAATTCGCTGCAGAACACACATTTCAGCAGCGAATGCTAATTCGCAGCAGACATCTCAGTTTCGGCAGCGAATCACAATTTCGCTGCAGACGACTCAAGTTCGGCAATGAATCGCAAATTCGCTGTAGAACACACATTTCAGCAACGAATGCTAATTCGCTGTAGACAACTCAACTTTGATAGCGAATCGCAAATTCACTGCAGAACACACATTTCGGCAGTGAATGCTAATTCGCTGCGGACAACTCAGTTTCGGCAGCGAATCACAATTCGCTGCAGAACACCCCATTCGGCAGCAAAAACTAATTCGCTGCAAAAGACTCAGTTTCAGCAGCGAATCGCAAATTCGCTGCCCAACCCATATTTTGGCATGAACACACACCACACATGTTGTAACAATCCCAGCACATAAACTGTCACTAAGTTCCAGCAAAACACACACATTGAAACCATCAATTCCAGCATATAATCTTTCAATAAATTCCAGTAGAACACACACATTGAAACCATCATTTCCAGCAGATAATCTTTCAATGAATTCTAGCAGCATACACATATTGAACCCATCAATTTCAGCATATAATCTTTTGTTAAATATTCTGGAATTAAGTCCCCCATCCAGCCCCATTTTTGTCCCTCATTTTAGCTTAGTTCTTTCTATAACAGTTGGAGTAAAGTTCCTAGGCCATGCATCTATAGTTTTCTTCTTCCTTTCGATTTCAAGACCTTAAGAACAGGTGGAGAAAGACATGGTTCATACCTCACGGATTTAGCATTTTTGGGAGGGGTTTGACAACATTTCTCCCCTTCTGCTCCCGGTTGCTTCTTCCTCTTCCTCTCTTTTGGTTTTTCTCCTCCTCTTGTTAGTTTCCCACCAATTTTAGGCCTCTACTCCCTTCATGTTTGCAGCTGTCCAGCCTCCTGTCAAGCTCTCCCTTCTTTCTCTCACGTCTAAGGAGGGCACTAGCAGCTGGGTTTTGGTCAATTTCTTTCCTTGGAAAGGGAAAGAGGGAAGGGGACAAGGATCTCATTTTTTTGGGAGAGGGAAGGGGACAAAAGCATGTAGCTCACTTTGGGGAGAGGGAAGGGGACAAGAGCATGCAACTCATTTTTTAGGAGGGTGTCCCCCCCTCTCTCTCCTTGCTGCATTTATACCCCTCCTAAAAGCAAAAAAGGGGGTGTTTGCATGTTGGACCAAGGCTGTCCTAATCCCCTTTTTGGGTTATCCTTGAGTTGATTTCCATTCCCCTTCTCCCCACTAGGATAGGTCGGTCCCATACTAAATCCTATTTTTTTTATGTCGTTGCCGATTCAAGAATCGGCAGCCTCAAACTGTGTCGCTGCCGATTTAGAAATCGACAGCCAATGATTGCTTCGCTGTCAATTCAAAAATCGGCTGCCAAACTGCATCACTGCCGATTTAGAAATCGACAGCCAGAAACTTCATCACTGCCGATTCAGAAATTGGCAGCCAAACTGCGTCGCTGCCGATTTAGAAATCGGCAACCCGAAACTCCATTGCTGTCGATTCAAAAATCAGCAGCTCGACACTGCATCGCTGTTGATTTAGAAATCGGCAGCCACACTACGTCATTGCTGATTCAAAAATTGGCAGCCCGACACTGCGGCTCTGCCAATTCAGAAATCGACAGCGATGGTGGAGTCATTTCGATTCCACTTCTTGTTTTTTTTTTTACATGAATACTTGACCTTGTTTTGATGTAAAGTCAATGTGTTAGAAGCTAAGGTTCTCATCATCTAACGAAGATCATCACTCAATGCCCCTATAAAATTAGAATTTGTAAATATAGGTGGTTATCTTGCTTGATAATTCTGCTGGGGCTGAAATCCATGGGGATGAAATTATCTGTCTTGATTGCCTTGTTGAGGTAGGTTCCCATAACATAAGTTCGGGTGATATCTCAATCCAGGATTATATGAGTTAGAAAAGGGATCATACTTACGCTGGGGCTGGCCATTGAATGCTTCATCAACTGGATTAGCTTGTTCAATGTAATCTTTTTACATTGTTAGGCACATATCCAAAGCATGGCCTTATAACGAGCATAAGCTACAAACTTTTACTTGTTGTACATTTTCATAAGCCAAAGAACACATAAGAGAAGTAATATCATTAACTTTATTCTTAAGGTTAGCAATACCTACCTCATGTACTTGTTTGCTTGGGAAGTCTCCATGTGTGCTAAATTGTTTTGAGTTGGCTGCTATAATTGAGATCAATTTGCATGCAGCCTTTGATGTTTTATCTACCAATGTCCCTCCACTTGTCGTATCAATGATACTGCGGTCAGTAGACATCAGTCCTTCGTAGAAGTATTGAATGAGTAGTTGATCGGGTATTTGATGATGAGAATATTGAATGCACAACTGCTCAAATATTTCCCAATACTTGGAGAGTGTTTCCCCAAGAGATTGCTGAATCCCACATATTTCTTTCCTTTTATTGGCAACTCAAGAGGCCGAGAAATACTTTTGCAGGAAAATCTTCTTCATGTCATTCTAAGTTGGTGTTATTGTTGATGTTTATGCATAATGGTTGATTCTCCATATTGGGAACAACAAGCTCTTTGAGTTTCCATTGTCGAGCAACAACCATGGTGTTGATACGGGCTTCCTTACATAACCTGCGTAGAGTATTTTCTATTTCGAGATCTACATGCACTTGTTCTTTAGTAGTAAATCAAGTTAAAGACATAAACAGTCAAGAAAACTTAGACAAACTAAAACAAATCAACCACGAGAGAGATTAAAGTAGTACAAGTAAATAAAAATCCAACGCTAAAACATAAAAACCCTAGAAAACAATGGAATTTTTCCTTGAGAGGGTGGGGCTAGTGGATAAAAGCCACTAGTCCTGCTCAAAATGTCATTTTGCTTCTAGAAATGAAATGTTGAAGCCTAATTCCATAAAAAAAAAAAAAATCAATTTGAACAGTATCGCAACACTATTTTTGTTCTAATTCTGTTTTTTGTTTTTTTCTATTTTCTTTTGAATAAAATAAATAACAATCATTGCACAAGAATTAACTAGAATCACTTCACTGGCAACGACGCTAAAATTTGTTGTGATGTCACGGTTACACAAATTAATTACCCAAACTTAAACAAACAAGATATAAAATAGAGCAAGTAAGGGGTCGATCCCACGAGAAAGATCTAGTTCAGGTCTTTATACTAGATGATTCAAAGTTGGGGGATTTTGAGATTATCAAAACTATGCTGTGGTAAACAAAATAAAACAATCAAGCTAAATTAAATAAATCCAAAACTTATCAAGAGAAAAACCTTGGTTTCAAGTAAATGTCCACCTACAAAAATCAAAATTGATCACTGAAACGATACATCATTTTATATTCTGAATATTCATCTTTCCTTAACATTAGTTAGTTAACCGATCCGCAATTTAACTAACCCTAACTATTAAACAAACATAGTGTCTGCACTAGTAATTTAATTTAATGGCAACCATAAGAACTAGATATGTTGATAAATCTTAGACAACATAATTGTTTGCAATATATTGTTGATTTAGTTTAATTTTTTCCCTAAAATAACAACATGGATCTACCATAATTATTAAATTTAGTCGTTTCACAAGTTCAAATATCACAACTTTGGTTTTGATAGTAAACTTAGTAGTAGATTGGTTTATAATAATAAATTAGAGTTCGCTCCATTAACAATAAACTAAACAATGATTGGAAATAAACATAAGAAAATATTCATACTCATCATATAAACTAAAAAGAAAAGATAAAATAGATCTCATAATTTTTTAAATCCGAAGGTTTCTGTATCCTTTCAACAAAAAAAAAAACTTAGCTTTGCATGTCTATTGAAAAACTAATGAATAGAACAAACGAGAGCATAATTTCGGGTATAGGAGAAAAGGGTGGAGTTTTCTTCTTTTTTCTGGTCGCCTCCCCTTTTTCTTTCTCTTTTTTTTTATTTGATAGGAAACCCTCATTCCCACATTTGTCCAATCCATTTGTATTCTCTTAAAAAATATAAAAATAGTCCTTTCCAAAGTAAACAATCTACATTTAAGTAAGTTGGATTTGTTTATTCACAAAACCTGTCTGCTAGTAGGATTTATAAGTTGTTTTAGAAAAATCATATTTATTTTATATGAGCTCTTTGTTTGCTGAAATTTGGTAGGTTGATAGGTCTTTGAGTTAGAAATCTAACAAAATTGAGTTTGCATCAAATGGACATCTCTAACCCAAGATATTCTAGTTAGAATGGACGATGATCAAAACTGGTAGAATGCGAGACTTGACTTTGAAGGCTACGATTTCAATCCTCTTTCTTTTTTATTTTTCTTGCCATATATGTATAGAAATATATGGATGTTAGCTTTTTAATGCTACTGGAATCACTTTATTTTGACCTTTGCAACTCAAGTTCTGCATAAAACATCGATCAAATATTATCAAGGCATATGGTCTAAATTTTATCTCTAATTTATTTCTTTTCGAATCTCACGTCCAAAAATGTCTTCAAAGCATAAAATAAATATTATCAAAGTGTTTTATATATAAAACATGAACAGTATAATAAAATTATCGAATAATATAATTGCAAATATAATTGCAAGTATAGATACTATATAGTAAATACTTATTTTTCGGTAACTGACTATGTGTTTCTGTCGAACTTAAAGCAACCTAAGTTAGGGGGAAAGATTAAAGTCCCTGATACAAATCTCCCGATTCTAAAGTTATCTTCTCTATTTTTTTTTACTTCTGTTAATATGGATTTGTGAATCTCCAAATTTATATGATCTAAAATCTTGTTTCAGTTTTATAATGTGTGCTGAGTTCTCTGAACTACAAGTGGTTTGCTGGTCTATGGGTGCTTGAACTGCAAGGACAATTCAATTTCAATAAGAATATAACAGCCAATTGAAGTTATGGTGTTATTCAGTTTATCTACATATGATGATTAGTTTACCAAATATCCTCGCAGAATTCACTAAAAGCATTAAGTGGATCTGAATCTCATAAATTTAATGGTTGAAATCTTTTGAGATAATTTTTGGAATCATATTTGGTAAGATTAGCCATTTGCCCCCTAATAAGAGTAGCATTTGAGCGCAGTCGTACCTTTCCTTTAGAACACTTGAAGTGACTTGTATTGTTCATGATTACATTTGTTGGAGGTTAACTCTTACATGATAGATGATGGCCTCTATGTATTTCTTGTGAAAATGATCAGAATATTTATGCCAGCCATGACCTTGAAGGCCATGATCCTCTTTAGGCATTTTGCTAATTGTCTGTGCGGAAAACAACTGGTTAACCTGATGAGCCTTTATCCAAGGAGCTACTCATGTGAGGTGCTATTCCAAGAAACTGAATTGTCATATTTCATGATATGAAAAAAAATAGTCGAGGTACTAAAAACCATCTCATTCCATTACTGATGGTTGTTTCGTTCCGCTCGGAGCCATTATGGTTTGCAATTTTGAGCAGTTATGTGCTCAAATAGCCTCACCGTGGGAGTCCATCTAATCCAATATTTCTTGTAATATATATAGGCTGATACAGTTAGTGATCCATAATGGGCAGTAGAAGATTGTGGCAAACTGGAAGCTGCCTAAGCATGTGATCCATTGGTGGTTAAAGGTTCTCGACTTGTTTATCATTCAATTTAACCCAATGCCGGGTTGCTAATATTAGGGGGAATGGTGTTGCATGGATTGTGATGAACCTCATGTTTATCATATGGAAGTGGACACCAAGGAAAAAGGCCCTTTCTACCTCATCTAACAAACAATGGCCCTTCTATATCTTGAAATACTAATATTTAATTAATACTGAAAAAAACAAGGGGTTTGGTCACACAACCTACTTTGATCAGGGATTTGTAAAAGCAAAAGACCAGCCTCAAGGCACAAAGCAAAGGAAATAACCCTCTCCAAACCACGTAGTTTAGTAATTTCCACCTCTCATAACACGAGAATTCATTTGTTTAGCGATGTAAGGAAAACATGAATGCCCCATCATGCTTCTCTTGACGGCAAAGATCAAAGCTGAATTGAACTATTAGATATACTACTTTTTGATCCTATATATATCTCAGCGTTCCTTTTAGGCACTACTTGTGCAGCTAAATAATGCAGGTAGGTAATGCTGTAATTGCTATCTTGCTCATATCCATAATATATAAGTTAACAAAAGGAAATTCAATACTTGAAGGAGTTCAGAACAATCTCACAACTGCCTCATCAATATCACCATGGCTGAAGAAAGCAATGAACCATGATCCTCGACCACGGCCCCAGGGTGCTGGAGCATGCCGTGGAGATGTAGAGAGGGACTACATCCACCTCCAGCTCGAATGCGGTGTTGTAGAAACCATTGAGTTGATGTCTCTTTGGATGTTAATAATTGCAGTTTCTGCGGAATTAGATGCCCTTTTACTTGGCAATGTTGCCGTGAATTCTGTGTCGATACAGATCATAGCCCGTTTGATTGTGGCAGATGCCGAAAAAGATGCCCCTGCAGGGTCCGCTGCGTTTATGGGATGTGTGGATATGCTGTACCATTTCCTCCACGGAAACTCCCTGATCCACCTATTCCTCATCCTCCTTTTCCATTTCCTCATAGACCACCAAAGCCATGGCCGCCTCACCATCCCGGGGAAGATCAGACTCCTTCTACAAGTGAAGATCTTAATTAACTTATCTTTGTCCAACATGTTTTCATATTAGGCATTGAAGATCTTAATTAACATATCTTTCTGTTGAACTTGCCTGTTCTTTGGGGGTATAATTCTGCCTGTTCTTTGGGGGTATAATTCTGCATTCCCATATCATCCCATAGGTCCCGCGTGTTCATGCATGTTGTGTTTTCGTTTCAAATTTATAATGAAGGGTTAATCTCTTCTTGTTTTATATTTAAGGGCATAAATATGGGAGAGAATGTGGTAGGGTCTTGCTTTTCATAAAGTTTGGTGTCATTTAAATAGTCTTGTGATATCATGGAAGTTAATTCAATAACTTTTATTTTTTTAAGATTTATATAGGTGTTTGGGCCAGTTTATACTGTATCTTTACTAATCCCACGAGCTCTAAAGTTAACGATCATGTAAGCCTCAAGTGGCCCTGAAATTTGTGGAACTCAAACTGGTGACCTGTAGAGAGTAAATCTAGGACCTGACCAATTAAGTTACACCCTCAAGATTAAAGTTAATTAAGTAATTGTCTTCGCAATATACAACAGTAATATATATTTACAAGGATTTTAATTTAATCTTATCATGTGGTTTTCTATTGCAAGAAATACTAGTTGGTTAACCATATTTATGCGGTTTGTGATTGCATTCGTATGTTCTGCTTCTAACCAAATCACCAAAGTTTCGAGCATGAAAGCACATTGGAGAAAATAAAAGAAAACAAAAAACGAGGAGGATGGATAGCATCTTTTCCAAGTTTAATTTGATTAATTAAAATGCAATTCTAAATTCACTGCTAATTTTCAAATGCTAGCAAGAAGAAATTCCCAATTAAACGGGGCTAGAGTCTTGACTCTATAATATAGAAAGTTCCTTATTAAGACTACAATTGATTTTTTTTTTTTCATTTAGGATGCTAAATGAGGCATCCAGATTACAAACGGATGATATTAGGGCCATGTGTCCCTAAATGAACCTGGATGATATTAGGAACATGTATTTCTGAGTGTACCTTAGATAAACACTCCAACAATAGTAATATATATATATATATATATATATATATATGTTGAAGCTCAGATAAATAACTCAACCGAGCCTCACCTCAGGCTTGGTTGGGCCACGGTCCAACTAAGCTATTTTGGCTTGGTTGGGCTGAGCTACCCTTTCTTCTTTAACTCTTTATACACTTTCTTACTTATTTTTTATATCTCTTTCCTTTTTTTTTCTTTTCTTGGTTAGGTCCAATTGAGCTCTACAAAACTTGTTACGTTGAGGCCCAACTCAGCTCGAGTTTTAGTCTAATTAAGCTAGCTCACCTTGAATTAGTATTCATCAATAGCAATATGCATGGTACTATTCATGAAAAAGTATTTTTTTCACCTATATTTCTTTAGATTTTTTTAAAGATATTTTATAAATATTTTACAATACTATATATTCTCAAGTTTTGAGAAATAAAAGGAGGATTCATCTGAAACAACACTACATAAAGAACACGCATCTCTTCTCTACATACAAAAAACACATATTTCATCCACTTGATTTTTTGCATGCTTGTTACTTGATCAAAAAAATCAAATATTATCTTAAGTATCGGAGTGTATCTTGTTCCATGAGAGACTTGTTTTGCAAGATCAACACAAGCCCAAAACTCATCAACCAGGAAAAGTTTATTTTTCTGTGAAGTTTTTCCACTATTTAATTAGTGGTGCTATTTGTAGGAACTTGAACAAAAAGCTTGTTCATTCCTTTTTAACCTCTAAAAAAAAATATTTCATGGCTAATAAGACTCTAGTACATAAAAGATTAAACGATCTTTCTACAAGACTTCAATTCCCTTAAGTATCCAAAAATTATCCCAACAAGCGCAAGTACTCAACAACATTGTTCTAGCCATACAGGACAACTTCACTCTTTTCAGTATAGCCAATAATAAAGTCAACCCATAACTCTAGGTGTACAAAGACAACTTTAGTTTCAGGAAGAAACTACATAAAACACTTGTCAAAAAGACTTCATACTCCGACTCTCCAAATGAGCCAACACTCCCCAGCAAATCCAAGCCATAAACGAGTCTCAATTTTTTTGTTCGCATGCTCCCCATCATAAAAAACCTAGGTATGACGTGCACGAGACTACACCAACCCCAACTCCTACACACTATTCTCATTACGCGGAAGAGTCTCCACTTTGTCACATTGTTATACACTCACGTCAATAAGGATTGTGTCATTTTTAAAGCCAACTTAGAAAATTATGATGGCTTTATAAATCCCAAGGGGCACATACAAAATATTAGAAGCATCTTAGAGCTAGTGACAACAAAGAGTGATGACAGGTTGAAAATTTTCTCTACAACTTTTCATGAATTTACTAGGGTGTAGTATCATAGCTTTAAACCTAGGTCTTCATGAACTTTATATGACACTTGTCTTTCATTTTAGCACAAACTCTTTTTCTAAAAAGAGCACTACAAAACTCTGGCATTACACAACAAGATGATAAAAACATAAAAATATATCTTTTGAGATTAAACAAAGAAATACTTAGAATGAAGGATTTGCTAGAATCCATAACCATTGAACGACACTCGAAAAGTTTAGGTAAGTTGAATCATAAACATATCAAGTGGGTTGAATTTATTAATTTATTTTTATAAATCATCAAATACAAGATAACAAAAATATAGTTACAGAAGCATTATCATGGAAGTATATTCTTCTTAATAGTTTGAATATTAGACTTTTAAAATTTAAATATACAAAAAAATTAAATTTAAATATACAAAAAAAATTAGTAAAATTTATTTTCAATATAAACTCGTGGCAACTAAAACAAGATATGATATGGTCAGCTTTATTATTAGTCATAATTAATCTATATTTTTTAATTAATATTTATTTTATTTAAAATAATTTTTTAATTTCATCACCCTCATCTATCAATTTATCCGTATTTTTTCAATAACCTTGAAAATATATTAAGAAATGAAAAGGTTATTCTTTATTTATCTTTTATTTTTTACCAGGTCAATGAACAGTGAAGGATGGTTTCCAATTTGTTTTCATAGCACCATCAAGAATTAAAGAATAATTCCCTTTCAAGAAATCCTAATTTGAACGAAGAGCATTTTCCATTAAAGAAATAAACGTACCGGAAAAGAAATCAGCTTCCACACAAAACGGAAACAAATTTCTATACAGACGGCTACCACTGGGCAATTAAGGCAGATTGCAATATGATAGAAGAAAAGGTGGCGGATTCATAAAAGCTTTTCTCATTTCTAATAGCAAAGGTCACTAACGACAAACACATGGATGGACTCTGGGTATTTTCGCTTACCAAAACACCCATGCCCAGACCTCTTAAGATTCTACACCTTACACATAATAAACATGCAATTGCCGCTCCTTCTCCCCAATCAAACCTCCCCCCGCGGCTTAATAAAGCAGAGCCAAAACAGACAACCACAGCCCAAGCCCTCCAAATCCAATCCTCCTTGCCCCTGAAAACCATACCCTAACATCGTCCACCACCGGCCCACACAACGAGCTCATATCATCACTCCTGGTATTGTAGTACACGCTATAAAATGCAATACGGGTCCTGTCGGCCTTGGCTGTGAAGTTGAGGTTAGCAACCTGGAAGGTGGAGTTGGAGTCGGGTGTGTAATGGATATTTTGGGCCTGATCACCGGCGAAGGCCATGACTGCAAGTGGCTGCTTGCATTTGTCCCCGGCATGGCCCAAGGCAAACGACATCGTGTAAGGCTTGCTGGGTGTTGTTTCAACCATCTGTGAGATTATGCCTTCCTTGCCTGAGAGCAATTCAATGGCACGTTTGCCTTGTGGAACGGAGTAATGATAAGAGTCTATGTAGCGGACAGCCCTGTATGATTCGATAATCCAACCGGGCAACGACGACGTTTCCTCATCCAGTTTGGTTGGGAGCAGGACTCCGAGTGAAACGTTATTAAACATCCAGGGGCCTTCCTCATAATCACCATTAATTACTGCATTGTCTGAGGAGAGAGAACAAACAACGATCCCTTAATTATCAATCAAGGCATTATAATTGCCTAGGTTAACGTGCCTTGTAATAATCGCATGTAAATTCAATTTGACAAAAAGAGGGAGAACCCAAGCAAGAAAGAAAAAGGCGCAAGACCCCACACATCGGATGCTCATGATCTAAATCAAAACGTCAAAAAGCATCAGCTAAACGCTGCCCCCACGTACTACTAAATAGAGGTAGGTGCAGGAAAGGGCAGGTGTCTATGGAAATTCAAAGGAGCGGGCAAAAGCAAGATTGTACCTTTGGGTCGCTCAGGAGTGAAAAGCTTTTTGATCGCAATATCATCGATAATAGGCCCACAAGTAGGGTCATCTTCCATGCCGGGATTCGAGAAAACCAGCCTCACTTTATCCTCCTGTGCCTCAAAGGCCAACGCGTATGGGTCCCACCCTTGCACATTATACAATGTCTGCAGGTCTATGGTCTGTGATGCAGGTAGCACTGACACGTTTAGAGATTCCAGCTGAGCGCACGTGCGAGCCGCGCTGAACGTGACCGAGTATACAGATCCCTTCTCGACCGTCAATTCCTGGCTGATATCAGCGTCATTCCCCAATCTTACTGCGTGTGCACCTCGTGGTACAATGAGGATCATCGCACCTTGTTTTTGTCCAGAGGATACCAGCTCTACGGTGCCGTTTGTTTTCCACCCTGGAATTTCGGTGGGCCCTTCAACCAGGGCCTCGTCTTTGGGGAAGCCAGTGATCGGTGGCGTTTCAAAATCACCGTTTGTCACCAACCCTGAAATAATAACACAACATTTACACATCGAAACAGCATCAAATTAACTTCATTTTTCTACGAAATTATTAATTAATTTTGTGCTTTTTACTTCTACTACAAGGTACGAATAGCAACGGCGACAAAGCATGGGGAGTCTGATGCAAAAGCATGGGATTATTGGTCCACGAAATTATTGGTCTATAAATGTAATAAACAGTGGTAGGACAAGGGGCAGATACATTTCAATGTCTGGTAAAGCGTTTTTCTACGGTCAAGATACAGTCAAGTCTTGGCCCACGATACACAAGGACGTGACAAATCACAGGGCCCAACAGTGAAGATGCCGCACCAACTGGCTTACCAAACAGCAAGCACAGTAGCTAGAAGGATATATAATATCAGGAGGAATTTTTTTTTTTTTTTTTCTCTTTGAGCAAATAATGAAACAGCTCCTGTCAATATATGCCCAAATCTCTGCCCGGAAATTATCGAGAGAACAAAAAACATCCACATGCCTTTTTTTTTTTTTTTTTTTTTTTTGGGGAACTGATGTCGAAGCAGCGAATAATGCTCCGAATTGAAGCAGTCAGACCCTGTGATATTATGTACGTAAAACCAGTGACGAAACAACGATTCTAGGAATATGAACACAATATGATATTATTTGAATACATTTTAAAAAATATTTATAGAATAACAAGAGACTTCGAGGGTACACAGTGCATGTTTTATATGAAATAAGCTATAGAATTTCAAGGGTAGCAGAATGAAAAACTTGCTAAAGTCCCGTAAAAACACTCCATTCTATCTCAAAAAAATTGTAGGTAACATTATTCTGGATAGAAATGAAGTGGAGAATAAGCAGCAAATCCATGATGGGATAATCTTATCTTATGGGGAGGAGCCTCAGAAATGAAAAGCGGAAAACTCATGGCCTGATAAAACAAGGAGAAATTTATTAACGTTTTTCGGCCTTTTGTTTTTGGAATCTCAATACGCCGACAAAGTAATGATGGGATGTGAACACTTATAACACCCAATTGAATCAGATGCCGCGTGCAGCTCATGGACCCTACTACACCGTTTTGGGCCATCTTTGGTTTTGTTCTTCTACCCTTCCAGCTCCCCTAGACCCTCCTAGTCTCGGCTACCTAAGTTCCCCCCATGTTTACTCTCTCCCACTTTTTTCAAGGTTAGTGATTTTACCGGCGCTGGAAAGTCAAAAAGATTGTAAACAAAATAAAATAGCTATAGCCCCAGCGTGCTCTGCGGAAAGAACCCTTGTCGCTTTGCTAACTCATGCCAGCATGAACTATTTTTTGGCGGTAGAATGTTCCACTCTGGTAATTTTACCCATCCATCCTATATGACGAAGAGAGAGCGGGCGGCATGTACACAAACAACAATAATATTACTATCTGGGAGCTTCCCATGTCTAGAAATTGGGTGATTTTACCCCCATTATTAACCCACCTTAAAGTTTTTAGGTCTAAATACTTGGGAGAAGACAATCACCGTATAGATCTTTGATAGGACAAATCTGCCAACATTTGAAATAGCGATGATCTCACAAGTTAATTGCAACATTGGTTGGAGAAAGAAAGGGAAAGAAAAAGGGTTAGTGCATCCATATTGGATTATACCATGGGGGGGAAATGCCAAGTGACCAAAACAAATTCAAGACCTTAATATATAAACTACTTTTCAACGGTCTATTAACCTCTATTTTCTTTTATAAAAAAAAATTGCAATTCATTCCCTTAAATATTCTTCTGTGTTCAAACTGAAGTTCAGAATCATTACTTGGCAAGATATGATCTATAAGTTTATTGGTCAATTTTCTGGTAATCTCTATTCCAATTATGTTTATATAATTGGCTCCATGAACTTCCTAGCATATCTCCAGGGTGCCACAAAAATGAGCCGGCAACCTTGTAACATCAAAACTTAAAATGTTTATTTCTTCAAAATGTCATGGAGACTCAAAATGTTTCCATGACTGTTATAGTTTCAACTGACGGGGCTATTATCCGCGAGCTTTAACTTTGAGTTTTTATTTTATTTGAAATTGAAAACAGATTTCTCAAGATGTTTTTTGAAAATATAATAAAATAATTTTTTTATTTTTTAAGATTTATTTCACATGGAAAAAATCTAAAAATTTAAAAGTACACCGCAAAGACAAATATTTCCTCAGATGATGAAATTAGTCAAGATTATAATAAGCAGTCGAATTAACTAAGAACTACAATTAAAAGAGGATTAAGCCAGAAGTTTCTTTCTTCCCCTGGAAAAAAAAATCTCACAGGACCCTTATAAACCTTTTCTGTAAGTAACTTGGTTTAGCAACTGTAACTCATCTACTCCATCGTCTCGCATAAAAAAATGGTTTCAGCAATCGTACATGAAAATGTATAACAAGCCCATGGAAGGAACAAGGTAACTGCTAGAAACTACTTCTTTGTATAGCATTGCACAAGCATGAACAAGAAAACTCAGAATCTTTCAAACATAAGGCGTAATTGCTGAAAATCCAACCATCCCACAACTAGAATTATGTTTTAAGTCGACAAGACACCCATTGAATTACAGGTAAGGAGACAAGTCTAACTGTAGAAGTATGTAGGGTAAATGTAAATCAGATCTCAAAAATAGCAATAACCCATAAGGCATATATACATATCTACCAAACAAGAAGCATCTACTAAACTACTTGTAATGGAGTAAGAAAAAAGGTATGCACTTGTTATTTAGGTTTGAAAGAGAAAAGGAGGAGTAAGAAATGGAAAGGAAACAAGAAAGAAAACACTTACCATCTTCTCCAAGTATTGCAGAAGCAAAAAGAGCAAAGACGAGCATAAACAAAGTGAACCATTTGCTTCTTGTTGAGCTTTGAAACATCTTCTTGGCTAAGTATTCTGTCTCTCAATCCCACTTTCAGTGTGTATCAGTGTGTTTGCGCGTTTGCTCTGTTTTGCAGAAGGACAGAGGCAGAGAGGGTGTCTTTATATATATCCAAGATTCCAGCTTTATCGTCTTTACTCTTTGCTCTCTCTCTCTCTCTCTCTCTATAATTTATTTTTATTTTTATTGCCTTTAGCTCGAGTATCGATTATTTGACAAAAAGGGCCCTTTCATACTTGAAGACTGTTAATTTTAACAACAGTCCGTGTTTTAAGAATCGTGGTCCGCCGTAAGACTGTACTTGGACAGTGTTTAATGCCTCGTGACTTTATTTATTGGTAAGTAAAATAAAAAGAAATTCGATGTCCGTTTCCTATTGGACCCCCCCTTCCCTCTTCGAGGATTAGCAATTGTTTTATTTGCTCTTTGTTTTTGGAAAAATATTAGGAAGAAATTGTACAGATTAATATATTCTTAGCGACCACTAAGTAAAGTATGTGTGATCTTTTCTTTTACAATTTATTGGACTTGGACCGATACCTTTGAGAACTCATTAAATTATTTAGAATGCAACAATTTAATATAAATGATACTTTATTATAAAGAAATTAATGTGTAGAGGATGTTTTCTCACGACAACAATCTTATCATTAAATTTGATCGAGGCACATGCACACTCATATGCATTCCCTTAGTCTAGGGGCACTGCTTTTAAAAGTTGGTGCAAAATGCAAATTTATTGAAAGGCATCCCTAAAAATCTATTATTTGCAAATAGATATTAAATGCCATTACCTCAAAATATCCCACGCCCTTAAAAATTATTTATTTATTTATTTATTTATTATTATTATTATTTCTGTTGATCCCTAGCATTTGGCAGAGGATGATAACCCAAAGGAAAAAAAAAAAAAAAAACCGAGGGGAGATAGAAGACAATGCTTATATTTCTACTTCAATAGCAAATGTTCCTCCTTGCGACTTCCTCAAATCACAACAAATACATCAACCCACACTAATAATCCAGCATATGTCATGTGACTGCGGTAAGGTAATTTTTTAAAAAATAAATCATAATAATATTTTATTATTATTATTAACATTAACAAATCAAAACAATCAAAAACATTTAAAAAATAATTTAAATAAAAAAACAACTAAATTATAATCAATCTTCATTTGAACCGCACTTCAAAATAAGAATCAAGAATAAAAGAAAAATTGTCGATTTTATGCTGTCTAAATGGGTGAATATATTAGACACTGGACAAGTTATTATATCTATGCTACTACCAACAGACATGAAGGTGAGCAATATTTTGTTTCCAAACCTAATCCACAAAAAGTGATTTACTTATGTTTCTCTTGCTATTTCCATATAAAATTTTCAAAAACAAATTTTTGACTTTTTGGATCAAATTTTAATTTTATGTGTTTCGGATTTTTTTGTGTCTGTTTTAATTAAGAAGACTTTGAATTTCAAAATTAAATGTTAAATTTAATATTTACAATTTGAATTTCAGATACTATTCTTACAACTCCATACCTATAGTTCCAAACTTATAATTATGTATTAAAAATTTAATGATCTTTTAATATGCAAAAAGCAAAATAAAACTTGCAAAGTAATCAAATAATCTAAATGCAAAAAATAACTTAACATCTTAGGATTAAGGAACTTACATTCATTGGATGATTCTTCAATTGATTACAAACAAACACTGGAATTCATTGAAAAAAAAACATATATATATATATATATATATATATATATTAGTATCTCTAGTTTTTTGGTGATGGAGACTATAAGCCGACTATTACAAGCCTATTGATTATTGTTTACAAACTATCATCAACCTACAAGCTATTTACCTACAAGTTATATGCCTATTGATTGTTGCCTATGAGATTACAAGTCTACTAATAAACAAGTTTTGAAGATCATGAGAACTTGATTCAATTGCGTAGCAACTATTGTTGTTGATTTAGTAAGTTGTTGTTGTTGTTTCTTCCTTTAGCTTTGGTTTACATTGATAACTTCATGTTAACCACCCCCTTTCCCCATTACTCCTCACCTTCAGGATGCACAATTGAAACTGTCAATCTCTATTATCTCATGTGTTTTAGTTAGTTTATTTTACAAGTTTGGATCATATTTTTTCCATAGTCTATCTTTTCTTTTTTCTAATCCAAACTTCATAACTTTTATATATAATATTCACCTGGTTCAACCATCACCAAGTCTTGTATTTATTTAGGCCCAAACATATTTTAATATGGAAACACTTATTAAGTCTAGTCCACTATTTTATCTTTCTTTACCTTTTGACTTAAATTACTTCTTTTACTAATTTATTGTGTCACACTTATTCTCTCTTAAACAACTCATTAATGACTTATTTTTCTTCTCAAAATATAAATTAATGGGAAGTGGAATCAATTCATTATTGGTTAATCTTCCCAATATAATTTCAAAATTCAAGCTATACCCACTAGTTTTACATGATAATTTGAATTTTAAAAACCTTTCCTCTTTTACTCTACTAAAAGTCTCTTATTCCCCACTCCTTTTGTCTCCAGCTATTTACATAGTCTATGGGTGGAAGGAAGTACTTACATCTAATCTCATTCATAAAGCATGTTATATGCTTGGCTAGAGACAAGAGGTGAACCTAGGATCCCGATCTGAGACAATGAATGTTGGAATCCCATGAAGTCGTATAACCTCATTCACATAATTTTACTACTAGAAATAAAACAGATTTAGTTAAACAATCTACAATAACTCATATTACATCATTTCTTTTTTCCTCTCTAGGTAGGCCTGACACGAAATACATGGTGATCATCTCCCACTTCCATTCAGGAATTAGCAAGGGTTGCAATGGCCCTACTGACTTCTGGTGCTCCACTTTAACTTGTTGGAAAATACCACACTTCACCATATAATTAGCTACTTTCTTTTTATGTTGGGGGAATGTTGGTCCCCTAATAGTATTGTTTCTTATCCTAGTACATTTTAGTACTACCAAGATGTATTGTGAATTTAGACTCAGGTGCCTCTTGCAAGATCTTCTTGTTAATAATCTTATTATTAGGCACATATATACGTCATCTCAATATTAACAGTGCATCATTTGCAATCCGAAAAGGGGTTTCAATTTTGATATTTACTTTATTTCTCATCTTTGACACTTCATCATCTCTTTATTATGCTTATAATATTTATTCTCGATACATCGGTTGTACTTTTAATTATGCTACTAATATTTCTTCTAAACTCATACTCAATAGGTTCCCCAATCTTCACAACTCTGTTAGTCTTCGTTCATCCCATACTGGTGGTTTACTTAGAGCCACTTTGTTTTTGTGACTATGAACGTTGGCTACCATATTCACCTTTTCAGGATGGTATTTTATAGTATAATTATAGTCTTTGATAAGTTTTATCCATATTCTCTATCACATATTTAATTCTTTTTACGACATCAGGTATTTCAAACTTTTATGGTATGTGAAGATTTGGACTTGGAATCCATAAAGATAGTGTCTCCATGCTCACAAGGCAAATATCATAACTGCTAGTTCTAAATCATGTACTAGGTAACTGACCTCGTGAGTCTTTAATTGTCTCAATTCATAAGCAATTATCTTTTCGTGATGCATTAAAACACACTCAAGCCCCTTCCTTCAGACATCACTATAAACCATAAAGCCTTCGATTCCTGATGGAAGTGTTAGCATAGAAGCAGTGGTAAGTCTCCTTTTTAGTTCTTGGAAGCTTCCTTCACACTCCTTCGACCATTCTTATTTTATATCCTTTCTAGTTAAGTGTGTCAAAAGGGTTCAATGAAAACCTTTTAATGAATCTTTTATAATACCAAAAAAGTTTTAGGAAGCTATAAATTTTAGTTATTGTAGTTGGCCTTTCCCACTTTAGAACCGCTTCAACTTTCTAAGGATCCACAAAGATGCCTTTAAAAGGAATGACATGTCCCAGAAAGGTTAAGTTTTCCATCCAGAAATCATATTTTTTCAATTTAAGATATAGTTGGTGGCTCCTCAAAGTCTGCAGTACTTGTCTTAACTATCATTCATGCTCTTTAAAGGAATTATAATAAACTAAAATTTCATCTATAAATACCACGATAAATTTATCTAGGCAAAGCTGGAAAACTCGGTTCATCAAATCCATGAAAAGTGTTGGATTATTTTTCAACCCAAATGGTAACACTAAAAATTTATAGTGTCTATATCGAGTTTCAAAAGCAGTCTTTGGTACATCCTGCTTTTTAATCTTCATATGGTAATACTTTGATCTTAAATCGATCTTCAAAAACATCATGGCTCCTTTTAATTGGTCAAATAAGTCATCTATTTATGATAGCAGATACTTATTTTTCATTGTTACTTTATTTAACTGATGATAATCCATACAAAGCCTGTGGGTGCCATCCTTCTTTTTCACAAAAAATACAGGTGCTCCCCAAGACGATCCACTAGGTCGTATAAACCCCTTATCTAGTAATTCTTGCAGCTAAATTTTCAATTTATTCAATTTTACCAAAGCCATTATGTATAGTGGTTGTGTTATTAGGGGAACTTCTGGGAAGGTATTGATAGAAACTTTGACCTCCTGTTCGGGGATAGCTAAGGTAGTTTTTCTGGTAATACATCCGAAAATTCCTTTACAATCAAAATATCAACTAACTCTATTTTAGTTTTGTCAAAATTTAACATATAAGCAAGGTATCATGTACATCCCTTCCTCAACAACTTCCTAGTAGTCATAGCTGAAATCATACTGGTTAGAATAATAGTTCTTTTTCCTTTAAAAGTTATTCTTCTACCCTTTAACCCTTGAATAGTTATAATTTTTGCAAAGCAATCTATATGGGCTTTGTGTTTACTTAGTCAATCCATACATAGAATTACATCAACATTATTAAATTCTAAAGGTATCAAATCTACCTCTAACTCATACTTATTGAGGCTAAGTTTTACACCCACATTACACAATATTTGTTTCTACAACATCACCTAAAGGTGTTCCAATTGTAAACCCCTTTTCTACCTTTTTGTTTCTTTTCCCATATTGGCTACAACTCTACTAGCTATAAATAAGTGAGTGGCACCCGGATCAAATAAAGCATGTATCTTTAAATTATTCATTTATAGCATACATGTCACTCCATCAGATGTTACTCTGATGTCTTCCTATATCATATGTGTCCTCAGCTGTCGTCGATTAGGATTCGCCCCTGACTGTGTTGATTTTGTTGGCCTGTTCACTGTGATAAACTGTTGGTAACTCTAACTTGGTTACTTCACATTTTGTATTTGTCTAGAGACTTTATGAGGGCACTCTCTTTTGAAGTGTTTTTTTTCACCACTGTAATGACATCCTTACCCTAGATACTGACAAGTTCTCTATTTACGACCCTCTTTCTAGCATATAAACATCAATCATGTGAAATTGAATAATTATCGGGGTGTCTATGTTCACAACATGTACAAAAAAGATAAATAACATTTTTTTATCACTCAACCCCCTTGAAGGGTTAGCCCTCAAGCGTGTCTCTCCTCACATCATTCCTATATATTGGTACATAGGATTCCTTTGGTACAAGATAGTAAGCCAGTTAAAGAGAAAACCAGACTAATACGCCTAGATATGTTAAAGGAAAGGCAGAGATATAGAAATAGTAGGATACAAGATTTCTAAATGTGGTCCACTACCCTCAATAGGTGGCTAATATGGTTGTATTTCCCAAAAAGGATGGCAAGATTAGAGCGTGTGTAGATTATAGAGACTTGAACAAAGCAAGCTTGAAGGATGACTTTCCTCTACCTCATATATTGATAATGTTATGAATAATGCCACATATTCGTTTATGGATGGGTTCTCTTGTTATAATCAAATTAGAATGGCAAAAAAAGATAAAGAAAAAACCATCTTTGTCATGTCATGGGGAACCTTTTGTTATAAAATGATGCCATTCAGTTTAAGGAATGTCAGTGCCATGTATCAAAGAGCAATTGTCACTTTGTTCCACTATATGATTCACCAAGAAGTAGAAGTCTATGTAGATGATATACTTGCCAAATTAAAGAAAGAAGAAAATTACGAGCATGTATTGAGAAAATTGTTTAAGAGGCAGCAAAAATACAAATTAAGATAGAATTCTGCAAAATGCTTGTTCGGGGTAAGAGTTGGAAAGCTATTGGGTTTTACAATAAGCAGCCGAGGAATATAAGTTGATCTAGATAAAGCAAAAGCTATCTATGATATAACGACACTTAAAATAGAGAAAGAAGTAAGAAGTTTCCTTGGGTGTTTGATCTATATAGCTCGATTCATATTTGAACTGACGGTAACATACAAACCAATTTTCTATTTACTCAGAAAGAAATATCTGGGGGTATGGAACAATGATTGATAGAAAGCCTTTGACAAGATAAAAAGGTATTTTGCAAAAGTCATCATTAATAGTGCCTCCTACATTAGAAAGACCCTTGATCATATATTTGATAGTGATAGAAATGAATATGGGATGCATGTTGGGTTAGTGCGATGAGTAAGAGAAGAAAGAACAAGTTATCTACTTCTTAAGTAAAAAGTTCAATGACTGTAAATCCTGGTATACAACAATCAAAAGGCTATGTTATGTCTTGGTGTGAAGAGCAAAAAGGCTTAAGCAATATATGTTATACTACATGACCTAGTTGATCTAAAATTGGATCCACTCAAGTACATTTGTGAAAAGCCTTACTTGTGAAGTAGGATAGCAAAGTAGCAAGTGTTGACATAATATGACATTGTTTTTATGACAAGAAAGGTTGTAAAAGGAGTGCAATTACTGACCATTTGGCAGATCATGCTGTGGAAGATTATGAGCCATTGAATTTTGACCTTCCTGATGATGATGTACTAATAGTTGAGGATAACAATAAGATGAATGATAAGTGGACCTTGTACTTTGATAGAGTAGTGAATGTATCAAGAAATAGGGTTGGAGTAGTGATAATTTCCCCATAAAAGAAGTAATATCCTATTTCGGTAAGGTTGGAGTTTGAATGTACTAATAATATGACCAAGTATGAAGCTTGTATCATTAGTCTGGAAGCTTCTTTATAGCTTAAAGTTAGGAAGCTTAAGGTCTGTAGGACACCCTGCTAATCATCTTCCAAGTAAAAGGGAAGTGGCAAACCAAGGATGAGAAATTGAAGCCATATAAGAATTATCTCTTGAGATTAGCTAATAAATTTGAAGAAATAAAATTCACTCATATGAGCAAAGATAAGAATCAGTTTGCTGATGCCTTGACCACCCTAACTTCGATGACAAATCGTTATTGGAGGTAGGATCTAACCAACAAACATCAAAGTCAGAAATCTCCAAGTTCATTGTTGCATAATTAAAGAATCACAAGACATGAAACTATAGTACAATAACATCAAGAGGTTTATCCAACATCGAAAATACCCTCAGGAGGCTTCCGAGACGGATGAAAAGACATTGAGAAGAATGGCCATTGATTCTTATTTGGATGGCGAAATCCTATATAAAAGGTCATTTAACGAGACTCTACTAAGGTGTCTGAAAGAGAAAGAGGTTGAGCAAGCATTAAAAAAAATCCACGAGGGAATTTGTGCCACTCATGCCAATAGATATACATTGACAAGGAAAATACAAAGATCTGGATACTTATGGTTGACCATCAAAAGGGATCGTGTAGACTATGTAAAATAATACCATAAATGTTAGATATATGGTGACAAGATAAATCCACCTCTGACACTGCTATTCAATATGACCTCACCTTGGCCTTTTGATATGTGGGGGTTAGATGTCACAAAGCCAATCAATCTAAAGGCTAGCAATGGGTATAAGTTCATTTTGATGGCCATCGACCACTTCACTAAATGGATAGAGGCCAACTCTTATATATATGACACGAAAAGTAGTCAAGAGGTTCATTGAGAAAAGTCTGATTTGTCTTTATTTACTAGCAATATTGGTAACCGATAACACTCAGATTTTCAATAGGAAGCTGATTACTAAGCTCTAAACTAAGTGGAAGATTAAACACCTCAATTCTTCTCCTTACAAACCGAAAATCAATAGAGCTGTTGAGGCAGCTAACAAGAATATAAAAAAGATAATTCAAAAGACGGTGGTCACCTACAAGGATTAGAATAAGATGTTTCTGTATGCACTTCACGCATACCGCATCACAATTAGAACTTCTACAGGTGCAACCTCTTATTCATTGGTATACAGGATGAAATCAGAGATTCCATCATTAAAGGTCTTAAAGGGTGCAGAATTGGATGAATCGGAACGGGAAAAGTCAAGATTTGAGTAGTTAAATTTGATCAATGAAAAGAGACTGGCAACTATTTGTCACCACTAGTTATACCAAAGTAGAATGACTAAGGTATACAACAAGAAGGTCAAGCCAAGAGTGTTTAAAGAAGAAGACCTAATATTGAAAAAGATCTCGCTAGTATCAGGAGAAGATTAGAGTAATTAAGCACCGTACTACGAAGGACCATACGTGGTGAAGAAGATTTTTTTTAGGAGCTTTAATTTTAACCAATATAGATGTGGATGATCTGTCTAGACTTGTAAACTCTGACATTGTAAAGAAATATTATGCCTGATGTATTTTTTTTATCAATCAATAAAAAATGAAGTTTGGCAAAAAATTATTTGATGTATCTTTCTTTTCTTCAAAAACTCTGCATGATCTCATATTTTCACGAAAGTTTTTGGAAAAATCAAAGTTTTAGTACAAAAACAAAAATCAAATTAGTTTTTGTTTTAATACACGAGTTCTAGGAATTTAAGTCACCTCTTAAAAAGTAACCCAATAATTAAGAACCTGAAAAATAAATCAAATACTATAAGATAATTTTTAAAATAATGAAAACGAGAAACCTTTCTCATGTTCAAAATGATATTTGTTACTTGTTAAATAGTTATTAAGCTCACGTATATGGCAACAAAAGCTTTCGAATTTGATACTGGTTTATTTTCCAAAGTTACAAATATGAGTCTTCTATTATTCCTGGCTAGGACGATTTCCGTGAATTCTGTTGGCTGCCCCACTCAGCTTTTTTTCCCCACTCCTTTGATCGGCAAGTGTTGAAGTGTTCACCAACATTTTCTGCTCTATGTCTTCTCTCCAATTCCCTGTCAGATGCTGTCATCATGACATTCTCCCACTTCATGTTTAGATATCTCCTTCAACCAAGATTTTTCTCTCTCAGCAATTGATGCAGTTTCCAAGTTTGCAAAACCTTCTGCATCTAGTTAAGTGTCTGGTCAAACATCGTACTCCAAAAGCTTTTTTGGCTAATTTCGTGGTTCATCTCTATGTTGTTGATTGCCTGGTTCAATTTGTCCTTTGGTTGCTCTTCCAGGATGTCTATTTCTGTCATTTAATGGTTGGATTTCTTGCTTTCTGCAACAAATTATCCAGCTTGATGCGTGGCTCTTTTGGGACTTTACTTGTGCTGTTCTGTGCTGTCTCCAACTGGTTCTCTTAGAATTCTTTACAGTATTGTTTGGATACCTCCTTGCTGGTTTCTTTTCAACCCCTTCCTTTCTAGTCATAATGCTATCTTGAGGTATTGTTGTATTTGTAATAGAGGGCTGCCATGCTTTTCAATATCATCTTGGTGTGTTCTGATTTTCTAGCTAGAGCGTTTGGAGTGTTGCTTTTGGGTTTCTCCTGGCACCTACTATCTAGTTGCCAGGAGTGCTGATTGATGCTGCTGTTTGTTCTATTTCTAATTAGCTTTAATATTTGTCTTAGTATATATAATTCTTATTGCCATCTTTGCTGAGTTGTGAGCCTATAGTTCTTTGTGCCTTTATAACTGTTATTGCGATGTCGCGGTCGCATAAATTAATTACTCTAACTTCAAACACAACACACAAGATAGTATAGAGCAAACAAGGGGTCGATTCCACGAGGAAGATTCAAGTCAGATTTTTATACTAGATGATATGCAATTTGGGGGGGTTTGGACGTTATTTAGGCTAAAGCAAAAAAAACCAGAAAACTATCAAACAAAATTTAATAAAATCAGAAAATTATCAAGAGAACAAACATTGGTTGCAAGCATACATCCATCTACAGAAATCAGAACTGATCATGGAAACGAAACATCAATTTATATTCTTAATATTTATTTCTTCTTAACATTGGTTAGTTAACGGATCTGCCGTATAACTAACCCTAACATCAGACAACCACAGTGTCCACACTAGTAATTTAATTCAATGGCAGCCTTAAGAACTAAATAAGTTGATTAATCAAAAAAACATAATTGTCTGCAGTCTATGTTTGATTTGATTGAATGTTCTCCCTAAGATTAATAACATAGATCCACCACAATTATTAAACTCAGTTGCTTCACAAGTTCATAGACCACAACTCCGGTTTTGATATCAAACTTAGCAATAAATTGTCTATAATAATAACTTAGAGTCCGCTCTAGCAATTAAAATAAACAATCATAGGAAAAATAAGCATAGGAGAACAAACATATTCATCATATAAACTGAAAAGAAAATATAAAATAAATCTCACAGTTCTTGAAATTCGAAAATTTCCGTATCCTTGCAACTAAGAAAAAGTGTTTAGCCTTTCTTGTTTGTTGAACAACTAATCAAAAAAAAGGATGAATGCATAATTTTGAGTTTCTTAGAGGACAGGGGGTGTTATTCTCCTTTTGGTTGGCTGCCCTCCTTCTCTTCTCTCATTCTTTTTATATCCTAGGAAATCTTAATCTCTATTTTACAAAATAGTCCTCCCTTAAATAAATTGTTTACATTTAAGTACTTTAATAACTATTTTCCTAAAAAAAAAAAGAAATAGCCTTGCATGAAATCTTCAAGCTTTGACTTAGAGGAGCTAAATTGCTGAAATAAAAACTTGGATATCGGTTTAAATGCTTTGGAACGTAATTTGGACTCGTTTCTTCATGAAACCTATTTGCAGGCAGAATTCAGTTGCCATCTTTGAAAAATCATATCTCCCTCATATGACATCTTGTTTGGCTGAAATTTGGAGCGTTTATAGGCTGTTGAGTCAGGAATCCAAAAACATTGAGTTTGCATCAATTGAACTTTTGTAGCTCCAGATATTCAAGTTGAAATGGTTGAAGGTCAACACTGGCTGATTGCGAGATTTGATTTTAAAAGCTGCGATTTTCATGCTTTTTCTTATTTTATTTTCTTGCCTTAGATGTCCAAAAAGGTATGGATGTTAGCTTTTTAATGCCACTAGAATCACTTCATTTCAACATCTAGAGCTCACGCTCTGCACAAAACAAAAGTCAAATCTGCCAATTATCTTCAATTTATTTATTTTTGCATTTTTCATCCAAAAATGCCTTCAAAACATAAAATAAAAAATATCAAAGTATTTTATATATAAAATATAGACAAAACACTAATATAGATGAAACTATTAAATAATATAGTTGCATCAATTATTTTTTTATGTGCTACTAATTTTCTTCAACTTCCACCTTTTTGTTTCGTACCCTCGTCTATTTTGGGTCCTCTATTTCTGCAGGAATTCTTCTGGGTTCTTTTCCCCCACTTTGTGTCTTCTCTCCTCCAAGTGCTTTCTGGGTGTTTTAACACTGCGATCTCTTTCTTTTTAAAAAATGCGTGTTATTCTTCTTCATATGTTTTGTCTCTTTTTCTTTCCTTTCATTCTCTCAGCCACCATTAACGACCATATGTATTAATTTTTGGCGAATTGAAACCATGGTCCAAATTCATCTCAGCATGCCTGCATTTTATTCTCTGTGTCCCTGATTGTGGCTTGGGGGATTGTTGCTGGGTGGTAATAGCCAGTCGATTAGCTTGCATGCATACATTTTCTTTAAAGAAATTAAATAATTACGTAGGACGTTAAGATTCATGGTTCGAGAGTATATAGTGGTGGAGAGTGAAAGATAACATCTGGTCCTGGTTTATAAACTTCCTTTGCACTGTCATGTAGACTTCATGATTGTATACTGCACCATGGTTTATTGTTTCGAGATGAGAGCATTATCTATTGTAGATCATATGTTTCAAATCTCAATGACCACTTATGGCTTTGGATTATTTCGGTGTCTTGCAGATCTTCAAGTTACAACAGAGGATTCAGGCTGGCAAAGCCAAGGCATAAACATGTCATCTTAGTTGTGTTCACTTTGTCGATTCTTTTAGAGGATTTACTGCTAGATATCTTTTACACTCTTGTACTATTCTCTCTAGTCTTTATCATATATTGAAGCTTTGTGCTAGAAATATTGGTCTTTTTAAAACAACGTTCATGATTTATTGAAAGCAACGTCACTTTAAGTTAATACCAGGAACAGTAATGCTACTGATACCATAGGTTTTTCCTTTTACTTTACTGGCGCATAAGTGGGCATGCCAAGAGCATGATGATGAGTAAAAATGTAAGTTTCTATAGCATTGTTCTTGAATGAATTCTTGAGTCTTATTTACGTGGCTATTTTGCTGTCAGATAAGGATATCGATGTGACCACCATTTCAATTGTAAAAATAGTTGATAAGTTGTCACCTTGACCTTCGGATATCTGACAGCTGAGTGTTGCAGGTTGTTCTGACCATTTAGTCATGGATTTGCTACAATTAGGTTACATAGATAGTTTTATGGGGATATTTATGAATTGATGAGACATAGAGGTTTAGACTTTAGAGTGATCGGCTTGACAAAAAAAAAAAAAAAAAAAACCTCATTAACTTTTAAGATTATAATTTGTCAGGAGATTTGGAGATTTTGTACGTTTATTTTTGTACGGGTTAGCTTGTTGTAACCGGTCAAGATCTAAAATACCTTTAAACTAGGCACATAAAATATTATATGGGTTAATTTTTTTTTATTTTTTTTATTTTTGGATTTCCTAATTTATTTAAGTTTTTATTATATATTTTTTAAAATTTTTTAGTTGGTTTAGGTTTATTTAGGTAGCGTTTAAATACTATTTCGGGACAGAAAAAATAAAGGTATTAAAAATAGAGGAGATGAGGAAAGAATTGTGTTTGATAATAATATACATGAAGAATAAGTGTCTCTATATATTTTTTGGTTGATGGGGGAAAAGTCAAGATACAATATGAAAAGTCTATTTTACCTTTAATGTACATATTAAAAATAATAATTAGATAATATTTATTTTATATTGAGTATTGAAATTAATAATAATATAATAACTCTAGTTGTAAGAACCAAATCAGCCTGCAAAGTTGACCTGAGACCGAGCCGATCTAGTGCCTGGATTGGTCTGGGTTTAGGAGAAAATAGAGAAAAAATTAACCCAACTTGCTAAGTTAAAAACCCAGGTCATTGACCCGTGATCCAATCAATCCATAGTAAACCACAAGAAAAAAATCATTGATTTTTTTAAAAAAATTTAAAATAATGTCATTTTGATCCTTTAATTTTTTTTTCCTGTTAATCTAGGTCAAAGATTGACTAGAGTTGACCTTTTCACTCTATGACCCGGACCTTACCCTGGATGGTTTTAAAACTAT
>Ga0325403_1000013_pt1 | contig 80573 bp, 59 predicted proteins | sample PopdelMetagenome_19_FD_205665 | JGI IMG/M metagenome (GOLD analysis project Ga0325403, IMG submission 205665) | Populus deltoides microbial communities from Bellville, Georgia, United States - Xylem-PdKOR-R4 | ecosystem: Host-associated > Plants > Phyllosphere > Stem > Wood/Secondary xylem... | reverse complement strand
TTTATGTGCACGAGAGGTCAACTTTCAGCCTTTTATCTTAAATTAAAATTTTAAAATCACATTACACACAGCATTTATTTGTTGGCATAAATTAACTCATTCTAAACACACGCACATGCGCGGACATATACACTGTCTGTGATCGCTGAAGCCGAGAAAACATTTAAACCAAACTTCTACATGGATTATCTCCAATCCTGAATGAGAGTTGACGAACCCTCAAATTGATTCCAACTCTGAGTAATGAATTTTTATATAATGTTAATGAAAACTAGTGTCTCCAAAAATTGAACACCTTGAGATGAGCCAACCGATAATAATCCAATAAGATGACGCTGCGAATTGGACCACCCAGATCCTCCTCGCCAATCCGAGTTCGCCTCATGCAAAACGGCACCCCTTACCTCGTGGTAGGCCTCAATCCTTGTCAGGACCTTTTGACAACCCCAGTGCCAAATACATATTCTCCCAGAAACTGCTTCTCAGGAAGCAAATCTGTCTTTGTGCCCCTCACAGAAGAAGCTCAACTTGTGGTCTTTTGAACTTTGGGATTGGCACCTATCCTCTCGAGAAGAAATGGCTGGAATAAAAAGCTGTACAGGTATCACCCCAGCATAAAAATAGCCGCATACCCCAGCTCAAGGGAATTCTTTGAATTTTGAAAAAAATTAGTATGGGGAATGAATATGAAGCCATAATCTTCCCAAATCTGTAACGCGATTCAAACAGTTTGAGGCTTGCCTGTTGCACTCTCCTCCTGCAAAGGCTAAAACTAGTCAGAACCAACACAAAATAGCATACCAGTAGACTGTTATTTAACAATCCAAGCAGCACGGGATAAGGAATTGAAAACTGGTAGTTCAATCACGAAAACAACTACAAAGGCAAAGCCGACAACTTAAAAACCATCTTCAGCATAAGACCATGAGTTTTGAGTATTGGGATTGGCCACTTCAGAGGATCATAACTGTATAATAACTTTCTTATGTGAAATGAGTTGACCCAACTCAGAAAATGTGTTGCATGAATGACCCGTAAGTAGTGTTAAGCTACAGTACTGCCTATATGACATAGAAAACCCATGAAGCTCTAATTAGTGCAGAAAAAATATTTATTCTTAACACTTGGGCACATGCAGTGGCACAGGCCCACAGCAAGCAAAGCCAGAGCATGAGTTGGCCTATCAAATATACATCATTGCCGTTTAGTAGTATAATAAAACTCTACAAATATCTCCATTTGACCACACCTAAACTTGCATCCATTATAAGCCATCCACCCAATCAACACTTCTGGTGAATAATATATTTGAATCATGTCACTGATGAAAGCAAAATATATACAGAAGGGATAAAAGTAAGCAGAATATATAGGTGTGAAAGTGGTCAATGTTGAATCAGCCTAAACATCTGACAGTTAAATAAGGTACCCTGACTTCCCCCAGGCCCTCCCTTGGATTCTACCATCCACAGCCAGGAATGGATCGAGGCGGACTATTGACTGGCTTAGACCAGATTTTTTTTTCTACTCTAGAGAAGAAACAGGGGAAAATTTGTTGACAAAAGCCTAAGCAAGTTTCTCAGAATGTGCAATATACTATAGATATAAGAACTTGGAATACTAAATACTAAAAAACCTCACCTCCACAAGTCCATTGCGATAGCTAAATGTACATGTAAAATAAAAAAAAATTACTTCCAAGAGCTCAAATATATATATATATATATATATAAAGCAATTAGAACCATAAATCAAGATGAAACTGACAATGAAATCAGAAAACTCTAGACTTCTGGTTGCTAAGGCAGATGTAGCCTAAATTCTTCTTTCCATAGACAATTTAAGAAGCAAGGCATTCTAAACAGGATTGCAGCCTAACAAACTAAAGGCAGTACACTCCAGCAGAGTATTGCATGGCATTTCCCAGACACCAGATTACATTAAGTTGTCATCCAGTTAAAAGTTCTGATGCAGATGCCCTCTTCGAAGAAATTTGATAGGATTCTATTAAATTTCTTGCCAAAATGACTACATAATCCTTAAGGGCAGTAATTTGACTCTAAGTAAACATAATATAAGATGAACTTCCTTATACTTACATCTGCAGCTTGAAAAGCTCTGCGTATGGTCACCTTCACCTGAGAAGCTTCAGCACTAGAAGTAGATCCATTGTCACAAATGCCGTAATTTTGATCCTATAATTAAATAAAAAAACCATGCAAATTCAGATACAATTTTTCATTCCTTACAATGTACAAGACAAAAGGACTATAAGAGTTGAAAAGAAAGAAAGAAAGAAAGAAAATGATGTAAAAGCACAAAATTTCAAACAGTAAGAAATTCCAGGACTCTTTCTTTGAGGTGTTACAGTGGGGTTCGGTCATTGGAGTGGTCTAGCTATTTTTCTCATTATTTTTTTGTTCTTCACATAGCTCAGGCCCTGGATCCCTGCTTCCCTTTGGTCAATTTATCTGGAAAGAAAAGGAGTCCTCCCAGGTTAAACTTTCCATTCACATGGTGGTTCTCAATATGGTTATGATGTCATAGAATGGCTTTGTCTCCAAATAAATATTTTATGTTACATAGCAGTGAGAGGATGCAAAATCATCTTTTTCTACATTGCCCTATATGCATTTCAATAGCCTCTATATGAAACGCCCTTAGGAGCTTTTAGGAACCTGTGTGACTAGTGAACCCTATTCTTAAGTTCACCTTTCTATTCCCTTGAAGGATGCCTTCTCCATGACGCTGCGATCATTTATTCTCTTCCTCCTAATAACATATTCTTCTTTCAACTGAAAACAATCACATGTGGCATTAAATACTTTTACATGTGCATTGGAGATGCAGTAGTATTTGAACTCTATTTTTAATGCTTTCCTAAATTATTCACAACTATACTCAGCCAAGTCACTAATACATTCAAGACAACATATTAACCCTTCCAAATTAGGATGGAATGGCTATCATAATGCAGAGAAAAGAAAAAAAAAGTTACCCTCTCCCTTCCTTCCATCAATGCACTTGCATCCAAAAAAGTGGATTAAAAGAACCACCGTTTCCTTCCTGCCTTATTCCTCCAGCAATTTCCTCCCTTCCACTTGAACTAAAATCAGGCATAAAATGTCTATGGGCAAGTCATTTACGTCATAAAAAGCATTATGCAAGATTAAAAGAAAAACATGACGAGAGAGAGCTTATAAAGCAGTTGGAAGTGAAGATATCAAAGCCATCAATGGTAAGTTAAATAAGTAAAGAATGATATACGAATAAGGTATAGCTTACCCCACGGAGACATTTGTTGTCTTGTCCTTCTTCAAAGAGAGATGAGTAATAAGCTGGATCATAAATGGAACCCCCTAAAACAACATCAGAATCCGAGCACTGTCTAGCTACAGCAGCAGGAGTTGTTGGACTGAGAAAACTACTTCTTAAATCAAAATCAGCTTCTTGAGGAGCCAAACTATCTATATAAGGAACGCCCAATCTGTAGATCTGAATCCATAACAATGAGGATGACAACCTCACTATAAAACCAATGATTTGCATTGCCAAAGTGAGTTTCACTGAAAAGACGAAGAACATTCCACGGTCGTCTGAGGAAATGTCCCTGAATACATAAGGCACAAACAGATAATGCTTTCAATTAATACACATGTTACAAAAGGAAGAATCTCCCCCATGCAGTCCTTAATTATGTATAATAATCCTAAAATAGAAAACCATAAAAACAAAAAAGAAAAGAAAATTAAGTAGATGTTGCACGTTTCCTTGTTAGATCGCCATTATTGTTGGGCAATCAGCCTCAAAGGAAGAAACGGATAGGGGGTTGATCCCCTTGAAGTAACTGAGAAGATAGTTATGAACAGGAATGCGCGCGCGCGTGTGTGTCAGCAACAGAGTACTAATTTGTAAGGGGGGAAAATGGAAAAGAAATGATGTAATGGCCAAGCTGCTTGTTTAAACACCAGGTGAAGTAAAACTAGAGTAGAATAGAAAAGTGAGGTGAGAAAGGAAAGGAGGTACCAGATGGGGCGAGAGAAGAGGATGAACCAGGCAATGTCGAGGAGAAGAGAGGAAAAAAGGAGGACAGCGTAGGTGCGTCCAAGGCGCTGACTGCTGCTCTCAATGGCAACGAGGGCGAACAAAGAGATAGCCAAATTAATGAGCAAGACGCCGTTGTACAAAGCTCCAAGGGATCCAATCAAGGAGCAACCAATCTACACACATAATAAATTAATCAGTAAATTGGGATTGAAATAAATAAGAAGAAGAAAGATTTAGAGGAGAGAAAATGATAATGAGTTGTTGTTTTATTTTTTTGTAAGTTATAATTATTGGAATAAGAAATACCTGAATGTAAATGAGAATTAGGGCCAAATGTTGGAGAGAGTCGTAATCGCGAAGCCAACTCTGAAACCAGTGTTTGAAGAGATGAGCGGCAGTACAACATCCGCCGCCGCTACAAAACAACATCTCTGTCTCGTCCTCTCATACAAAATAGAAAATGATTTGATAATAGATATCAAATTGATGAATCGCAACAAGAAGAAGAAGGGGAAGGAGAAAAGGCGCCTTAGCCTTAAGCTTCATGGGCATCTATCTATCTTCTTCTTCCTTTGCATTTTTTTTTTTTAAATTTCGTCTTCTTTATCGCTTTTCCTTTTCTTGCTCTTCCTTTCTTTGGATCTATCTATCTATGCATGTATGTTACAGTTACTAACATCCCCTCCTGATCTTGCATAACAGCAAAACAAAGACAGCAACATTTATTGTTATTATAATTACAATCTTCACTCTTCAGGTTAGCTGTGTTGTGGCGGAATGGGCTTGGGTTGGGCTTTCTCCTATTATTGGGCTTCATGCTTTATCAATCACTACTGACCCACCCACCCCATCCATCCATCGTCTCATTTTTACGAGGGCGACCGCGTCACAGAGGCTGGAGGATCGACTGGGAGAGAGGGAGAGAGAGAGAGAGAGAGCGCAGGCAGGCAGCTTAAGGTTTGATCGAAAGAGAAAGAAGAGGGATGGGTGAGGAGGGAGATAATAGTAATAATAGTAGTAGTAGTAGTAGTAATAGTAGCAGCTGGGAAGTAATGGAGGATCTGCAGCGAACTGTCAAGGAATCTAAGGATTCTGCAATTCGCTCCGCTCTTTCCTTCCAACAATCCTCTTCTTCCCATCTTCGCTCCTTTCAGGCAATTCCTTCTTTTATTTACAAACCATTATCATATATTCTAATCTACGTTTATCCTCCCTTTTCTTTTCTTCTTTTAACTACATTTATTAATTAATCACTTCCGATTATTCGTCTTCCTAAATAAAGAAAATAATTCCCATCATATGCTTAGTAGATTGATGATTGACATTGCTTTGCAGGACCGTGTACCAGAAGCCATTTCAAAGTTCAACTCTTACGAAAATACTTTCTTCTCCAAAGTTAAAGGTTCCCTCTTCTTTTTTGTTCATAACGACACTTTATTTAGCACAACAAACACTATCTCTCTTAAATCAATTTGCTTTCTACTTAATTTTGTTATTCTCAGAGGAGTTGCTCACTGCCAAGGACCACCCAGCTGCTGCCATTGGACTTACTCTCACTGCCGGACTCTTCCTCATGCGAGGTCTCCTCTTCTTTTCCACTCCTCTACCTATCCTACTCAATCTTGTTTCTCCTTTTTTTTCATAATAACTAGTAGGCAGAGTTTAATGTATGTCTTCCTCTCTTTTAGCTCTCTCTACCTTCTTTTAATACCTTTTAGAATCCTAAATATACTGTGACCTGAATCACATCCATTCCTTTTTTATTTTTCCATCTTCTTGCAGCCCTTCAAAATATTTTTACCAAAGAAAATGATGATCTCGTGTCTTTGTCCCATAATCTCCCACTACTATATAATATATAGATCATCCTATGTGCCAAAATCAGGCATAGTCCTAGTGGAAGCCATTTCACATCCTGGGCTTCATTCTATATTAGAAACTGCATAATCTAAGTGTTGATTTCACCCAACTCTTTGATAATAAAAGGATTTTTTTTTTTTTGGAAAAAAAAGAAGCTTATAGCAATTTATTCATTTAACTTAAGGAGACATATATATAGCTCATTCAAGACTGGTTCGTACACTTCAATTCAAACTATCCTATTACTGCCACAAAAATTATAGTGCTTGATTTTTCTTTCGCTTGATCATCCTTTACAATCATATAATATAAAGCATATATTTTGTTCCCTGCTACTGCACCATAATATGAGCTGACATTTGAGGAGTTTTGCGCAGGGCCAAGAAGGTTTTTGTTTCGGAATACATTGGGTCGGTTTCAAAGTGAGGAGGTATTTACCCCCTTCATTTTAACTTGGTTACCATGTAAAATAAAAACCCTGAGATACTAGGTTATTTATTCCAATTAAAACTTGAAGGTTGCTTCTCATGTCTCGGATATGTTGTCATCTGTCTGTACATGTGCAGGCACAATTTCTAAGAGCAGAGAAGAATGTAAAAGAATTCAGCTTTTCTGTTGATTTAATGAAGAAGGAAAGCAGAAAACTGCTTGAAAGGGCATCTCTTGCTGAAAAAGAAATGAAAAATGGCCACACTGAGCTCCTGTAATGTGACTTTGTGATCTCTTATATGCTGCCATACTTTCATTAGTTATCTCAGGGTTGTTTATTCAATGCTTATATCTGTAGGGATACTGGGATTCAAATTCAGCGTCTTGCTAAATCAGTTTACAAGGTTGAAACCAAAACTGCAGGTCTGGATGCCAAAGACTTTCTCATTTTTCTTTGTTATGTCATAGAGTTGAGAACTTTGACCAGTCCTTGGGGCATTCTTTTCAGTTTTATAAGTGATGGGTTTGTGTTCGGTAATGAGATTTTTCCACTGAATTGTCATGGTGGAAGATAGGAAAAATCTCCTATGGTCGTGACCTGTTGGCTGTCAGAGATTAGCTATATTTAAAATGATAGCAGGAAAACCTTGATTTTTCAAGTTGAAGCATGGGGCACTCATGACCTTCATGAGTTGCTTGTTATCCATCAAGCATCAACCAATTAGCGAAGATTAAGTCATCAAGTCCAATATTCATCCCATTTTAAAAAATTTCGTTATGTTTGATTCCAGTTTTTGTGATTTTGCATTAGATTTGATGGATGGACTACGAGAAATTCCTGGCAGGGATGCTTTGAAACTTCGAGCTGAGGCAAGTCTTGACAATTCTCATTTGATAATTCTATCTTTTGATGGTGTTTGTATGTTCACCTGATTGATAACCATGTTGAAGGTTCACTATCTTATATTTGATTAGGTTGCTTCTATGACCTCCCTTTTGAAGCAGCAAAGGGCTGTACTTGACAAGCGGATCATGAAGATTTCAGAACTAGGAATTCCTGTTTGATAGCTTAGAATGATGCTGAGGTTGAAAATTCTCGACTCCTGGATTTTGCTTATTTCCCTCTTTTCCTTATGCTCCTGCTGTTCTCAAATTTTATAATGCAACATAATGTGTTTGTGATGTAATGTGTTTGTGATGTAGAAGAGAAGGTGGGCTTTGTATTCCAGCATTCAAACCCCCTTACTCCTGCTCACAACTTGAACAGCCACAAATCCAACTTATGGTTTTTTTTCGTCCTGCAATGTCAAATACCCAACATTTGTTTTACCTGGAGATTCTCAAATTCCATTTTATTTCCTGTTATTCAGTTCTCATATCTGCACATAATATGGTTAGTCATTCATTCATGGATTGACACATCTACTGGTAAAATATTTAGTAAAATGATCAAGTATAAGACAATGCAGAACTCGGATATCTAACATAATGTGATGTTACCTGCTGTGAATCACAATTTACATTCAATTCCCGGAAATATTTTTTTCATTTTTGATCAAAATTTTCTAAGCCTGGTATGAAAGCTCCGAACTCTATTTTCTCATCTGCGTGAATAATTCTGGAGGTTTTCTAGTTCCTCCCAGATTACCGCTGAAAGAAGAGAAACCACCAATTCCTTGTTGGCTGCCTCCTTCATTACAAGAAAAAGCTGAAACACCACCAGCACCTTGTGGGCTCCCAAAAGCCCCAAATCCACTACCCGTGCAAATTTGCATTACAAATCAGCAAAGGCATCGAATGCATTAAACAAAAAATGAGGAAAATAGAATATTAGCCAATAATGCTACCTGTGGTAGCAAATCCACCTCCACCTGAAGCCGCACCACCAAATCCAACACCAGAAGCCACACTATCAAATCCACTACATGCAGCCGCACCAGCAAACCCTGCACCAGAAGATCCCAAATCAGCAAACCCACCACTTATAGAAGCAACACCAGCAAATCCACCAGCAGTTGCAGCACTTGCAAAGCCACCTGTTGAACTACTAGTAGCAATGCCACCACCAAAATTACTGGTAGAACCATAACCACTTCCAGGTAAACCAGCTCCAAACTGTCTCTACTGCCCAAAAGTGCCAAGAACTGATCCCAGTGCTTGCTGTACTGGGCCAATCTGTGCTGGCTGGCCAAACTGGCTTTGAGCAGGAGCTTGAGCAACTGCTCCTGTAGCAAAGCCACCAGAGAATGCACCCATATCTGTTGGTGGAGACGGTTGTGAAGGCTGTGGAGATTGAAAGTTGAAAGATGCAGGTCGAAAAAGCCACCAGAGAATGCACCCATATCTTTTGGAAAGGTTGACTTTTTCCAGCAGGGGGTTGAGGCTCTGTTTTAAGCGATTCTGACACTGAAGGGGTAGGAGTGGGGTTAAAATTAGGTGCGGTTTTGCCCATAAGAGGCTGATTCTTCTTTTTTAAGGGACTCTGATGTCAAATGTGAAGGAGTTGGATGTCTAGAAGGTGGAGTTTTTTTCCTAGAGGGGGCTGCAGCTCCTTAGAAGTCTCTGAGGTTAGAGATGGAGTATATGAGGGTAACACTGTCTTGGGGGCCTGAAAAGATAATGGACTGGAAGAAGGTAAAACAGGGGAGAAAGAAACTGATGACAGGGATGTTGAAGCTGTGCTTGATGGCATTGTGCCTGACGAGATCAGTGTAGATACTGATGATGGGATGTTTGCTGATATATTGATCATTGTAGATGAGGAAACTGAAAGCGATATTGAGACTGCTGGAGAAGATGAAGCTTTTTCACTAGGCTGACTTGTGCTAGTTGCAACATTGATATGAGGAACTTTTCCAGGTAGGGCGGGAGCAACAGGAGTAGCACCTACAGAAGAGCATGGAGGCTCATGATTTTTACTAGCAGATTTAAAAAATGAACCTTTGGTGTTTGCTGGTCCATGCTTCAAACTTTCAATTGCTGACTTTGCGAGCGCAGTACTGTAAGTGGAAACAAAAATCTCATTTGGCTTCTTTGGAAACAACTATGTCTGTGTTGGTGACACTGTTGAGACAGCAGATTTTTTATTTAGGTTAGTTTCATTTTGCTGAATAGACTTGGTCTCATTGATCAAAACAGATTTGGGCTCCTCAATATGAGAAAACATACTCTTTGATTTATCAGCATTCATATTGTAAGTTTCCCTGGTATGTTTGCCTCCTGCTAGCAGTACTAGCGATGAGGAAACCGATAAGGTCATTGCATTGTTACTTTGCAATGTAGGAGACCTCAATGCCAGAGGCTGTGATGGCAACAGAGGATCAGTTGCCCATTTAAATGCAGCAGGTGGTTTTATCTCGACTGCCTGTTTGGTGAATCCATACTGTAAGCCTGCTTAAACATGGAAAAAGCCATCATCAGTTGTTTTTTCTTCATATGCATATAGATAATAAGCAAACATGCCTGAAGTGCTCTTTCATCTAAACTTGGTAATAGCTCACCTTTGCTTTCAGATGGGTGCAAGAAAGATGATGGGAATGTCCAGTTTTCTTGGTGAACTGCTGATCTGTCCACCAAGCTAGAGCTAAAATGCTGACTATCCTTCAACAAGGATGACCTATTCACACTTTTCTTCTGACTTTCTTGCAAAAGCACCCTTTTTACAGTAGTGTTTGTAGGCTCAAAACTAGCCCGGCTCTGCAGCTCGGGTCATAATTAACATGCATGTTAGTGTTTCCAAAAAATCTATCAGCTCACAGGATGAGATGAGATACTTGGAAGTTAATTTAATAAAAGCATAACTCGAAGTTGTAAGAAAATAGTTAATAAAAGCATAATCAAGTTGTAAGAAAATAGTAACAGGAATTTGCGGTTATCTTTCAAGTTAAAAATGCTTCTGCTAATTTAGAGGCCCATATATTTTAGTAAAATCTTATGAACACTGAAACCGAACTGCACTACTGAATGGATTCTAAACTTGTCTATGAAGATTCAATCATCATTTATTTTTATCTTCAATTTTTGTATTAAATCTTAGTGGTGTACGGCTTCATCTCCTGACTTGTTTACCTCAGTGAAGTAATTTGTTTGTTTTAAACATAAGAAGTTGCATCGTCAAAAAGTCTAGGGGAAAGAGAGCAAGTGAAATCCACAGCACAAGCAACAAAGCAGAATAATCTGAGCGAAGCTCTATTCATATTTCTAATTGAACAGTTTAGTAGATTAATTCCGTGCCTGTAACAAGAATTTGGCTATCTGCAAAAGCAAACTAGCTTCAGTGAATTGAGTATCACTAGAGGACTAACTCAAGACAGCTAAATTTCAATTCCAACTAGTTGGGTTGGCAAGTAAATAACACTTGAGGGGCACTAGAGGGGAGAGCATCAAGATTGATAAAAGTGGCTTGAAAAAGAATTACCTGATCCAGTGAGTCCCTCCTCCTCCTTGAAGTTTCTGAATCACAACTCTTCATAGCACTTGCTCGGTGTCTCCTAGACTTACCTTTGGTGGCAGTAGAACCAGGAGAAAGTAAAAGTTTCTTCAATGATGAGGTATCACTAACTTCCGTTGCATCTGGTGAGCTAAAAGAGGCATCATAGGGAATCCCAATTGTTTCAAAAAGCTCCTGCTTTACTTCCTCTTGTTCTACAGGTGATTCTTTACTTCCTTTTGAGAGACTTTCAGAAAGTTGTTCAGCAGCTGCAAACTGTGAACTCATTGTGTTTTGTAAACTATGCAAGGACTGGAAGTGTCTACCTTTCTGGGTTAGGTAACAATACATTGGTGAAAAGCAACAAGCGATGGAGTGCATAGTACTAACCGTCATATACAAGCTAAACATCTTATGTCAACTATACCTTGAAGGCACTTGTCTCCTCTGCAAAGCTATCCGATCTGAGTGAGATCCATCATTTCCACCAAAACTCCGAAGTTCAAGGGTATTGAAGTGTCTCTCCAATTGAATCAACTGATTGGTCAACTCCTGGAAAAGGGATTAAGGTTTAGCACTGTCAGGAGGGATAATCTCAGAAGTAAACAGTAACTAACGACCAACCTGATTTAGTTTTAGTATACACCGCCGCTTCAACTCAAGTTCAGAACTCAACTTCTGGCGATTCCAGAGTTCCCCACTTTGGCGATCGGAAGCTTGCTTAACAATACCATCTAAATGTATTCTTCTAGCCAAAACTGAAAATCAGATGAACAATCAAATGGCAACTCAAAACAATACACAAACCAAATATCAAAAATGGATGAGATTGTACCAGACAACTTTCATCATATTCCTGGAATAGTATTTCCTACCAGATTGTTGTAATTTATTGTTGTGTCATTGAAATGATATTTATATCAATATGACTTGTACACTTCTGCATCTCAGTTACTGAAAGTTTCCATATTAAGACATTTTTCGAGTTCTTCAATTCAAGAAAATGAATATACTGCTAGTAATAACAAGACATTTCCAAAACTGAAGAATACCTTGCACAGTTTTATATAGAACATGTTGGATCTCTCCAAGCCGCTCATCCATCATGTTCTGCAATGAACATTAAGACATCAATGAAACACTTGAAGCAAACTACAAACATCATGACACACCTTATACAGCATACAGAAATGTGCATGCTTACAGACATGCAGATCTGAATAGACTGTTACCATGGAAAATCATATTTCACATCCGAGTTAAAATGCCATAGTTTCGTAGATGGTCAGCTCCGAAGGGGCTCACTCTAAAGGTACCCCTACTACAACTTTTTTCTCTTATGATTCATAAAAAACAATTTGTTTGAACTGTAGGAGGATAGTCCTGTAGGTGATTAGCCTTCTTTATTTTGCTGTGATACTATTCCTATAAGATGAAAAGACCACAAAGCTTTCTCCCATCCCAATCTCGCTTTACAGTTACAAACTTGAAGGATTAAAGAGCCTGTTACTCTATTCTAAGAAGGGAATAGCAACTAACAGAACAAGAAGTCAAAGCTACAGTTGATAATGATACATGATAGCTGAACCAAGAAATAACAATGAGCCATTACAATGAAATATCACCTTCAACATTCTGCAATTTTCAGAGAGAGTTCCCATGCCCTCCTCCAAAGCTTCAACTGAGCTTCTCAGAAATACAGTGCAGGCATCCCTGAAACCACCTGGTTCATCAATGCATTCCAGAAGCATATCCAATTCTTCGGCCATATCTTTAATCTGGAGCAGAAGATTTTCTAAAAGGACAATACAGGGCAAATACACTGCACTTGGGAAAACTAGAAACACCTCATCCCCATTCCCCAAAAGAAATAGATAAAGAAACAACCAAGATCCCAAAGGAAAAACTTGGACACACATAGACACAGTTATGTGGGCATACAAGTACATATGTGGTAACAAGCCAATCATGTAAAATGTAAACAAATGAAAACTTAGATATGCTGGCTTATAATGCTGGTACATGCTTGTGAGATTTACAAAAGACTAAAGTTTTACTTGATTAACAGGATAGAAATTAAAATTTAAGAATCTCCATAGATTCTATCTTGTAATGCTGCCTCTCGGTTTTTGCTAGGCTATAGAGTTAGAATAGGATTTTGTCCATAGCATTCAGCATAAGGAAAAATATACATACACTACCAAATTGTTTTGATAAGTATGGTTCTGAACTCCTCAGGGATTAATTTTTGTAGTCATCTTTTAACAACTTGGGTCTATGGTTTGGAGACATTGCTGAGAAAAAATAATCGTGAGATGATAACAGTGAACTTTAAAATGCAGGTAATGCCTCAGTTTTACCTGGCACAATCAAACCTCTCTGTTCTGCATCAAGAGGTGGGCTACAGGTTGATTCACCAGCACTATCCTTCACGAGAAAAGGTTTACCACCAAGGTCACCAGGAACATTTGCAGCATCAACATGAACATTAATACTTTCCTTCTTTCTTTCTCTCTTTCTTTCTTGAGGATACGTCATTTTAATTCTTAAAACTATATAAATCACTCTCATCCCAACCTATATATTTTATCAGTTTGGTCCGAAAACTCTTAATCAAGTCCTTCGATTTAATCCATGCTCATCAACATTTCTATCACATTTTATTAAAAAAGATTCTTAAGTATTCATATGAGATGGAAAATATTAATATTAATCAACAAAAGGACCCCAATTGAGAGATGTGCAAAATATTTGGGACCTAATTGATAACTTTTATAGGATTGGGATCTAATTGAGAATAGGGACTAAGTTGAAGTTTTCCCTTCTTTCTTGAATCGTTAATCCTCTATCTATGTTGCAATTCATGAAAATCCAGCTCTGGCATTTTTTAGTTTTACCCCTGGAGTTACCGCGTGCAGTTTTTTGTGGCTGAGGTCTTGCTGTAAATCTGCTGGCATGATCTTCAAGATTCAGCAAAAGCTGTGAAGCTTTTGCTTGTTTAATGTTGCATTTACCAAGATTTTGATTTCCGAATCCTCATCAGACTTTCGTGCACATTAATCACTCTTATCCCCTCAACCCAAGATTTGACACGATGGATGACACACGATGATATATCAGAAATTTGCAACCAGTATCAGTCCAAAACATTTTAAGCATTTCCTGGGGACAGAAATTGACAAGGTCGATACACCAGAGTACAGGCTCTTACTGTTTGCAAGCTGCACTGCAAATCTCATGATCAGTTGGATTTGTAGTAATGGTCACTTTTACAAGAGACTAAGCCTTAAAATAAACAAACCACGCTCCAATACTTATCTTCTTTTATAATTAATATCGAAGTTCAAGATACATAGGAAGCTGTGTATGCATTAACAACAACTCCTAATTACAACTCACTCAATGCCTGAGCAGAAAAAAGATCGCCCTTGGACATCTCTTCATTTCCTCTCTTTATAGTAATTAACTCTGTTACAGGTCTGAAACCACACACATATATCCCTATTTCAAAAGGATTCCGTCTTTGGGCGGGTGAAAATCTTTTGTTCACCTCAGCCGAGCTTTCAACAAAAGAAGAAACTGTTAGGAAATTCCAGAAATCAACATGGCAGCCAACAGCCAGTTGTGTCCATACATAACAGAAACAAACACAACACCCCTTACACTTAGCTCAAGTTGCTATGCTAGAGGTTATCTAATTATTAATACCAGTAGATGCACTCTGCAGACCGAGGAGACCCCTTGATGTAGAGGTTGATTCTTCCTCCAGTAAAGCAAATTAAAGCCCAACAACGCCACGAAAGTCAGGCAAAAACTGATATGTATGGGGGCATTTTCAAAAGAACCCCGCCATGCATGTCACGTTTAAAACACCATATATACTAGTAACACTAAACAAGGACATACTATATAGTAACTAACAGGACAGGCAAAAGGTACTTAAAGGGAAGTTTAGTTAAAGGTAAAAGCTAGGGTTTAATTTGAATGCTTGAAATTGTGATTTTGGTTTGCTCTTATTAGATTAAGGTGTGGGATTGGGAAGTTAGAACTGCTTTCCCGTGTAGGTTTGGCCAAAAGCCCAGTTGGATGGAGCCACGTTGTTGGAAACCACCGTTCGTCCATCACTGGTTGTGACCTTGAAAGAGAGGGCTTGATTATTCAGATAGGTGTTGCTCTGCCAGTTCTGGCCCCAGTTCCTGGACATTGCCTGCCAATTGCTTTTAGTCCCTTTTATGGAGACCGCGACTACATCACCAGCTCCTCCCACATTTGTTATCAGCACCAGATTAAAGTAGGAGTGCCCATTAATCGTGAATCTGATGCCACCACTCTTTCTGCAAGCAACCCTGCGTATATATAGCCAAATGACAAACAAAGACAGCAACTGATGTTAATTATAGCCTGTACAACAATATCAAAAGCATGGAAACAGATCATATGAATATTATCTGTTGAGTAAATAGGGTGTAGACCTTCTGTACTGGACAGGCACGATTCCAGCTTTATACTGGGCGATCTTTTGGAAAACAGGCTGAGAAAGATCAAAGTGTTGCTGGGGAGGGTTACACCACCCTCCGTCATTATTAGGAAGAGCATTGTTTGGTGGGCAAAAATTAGTGGCTGTGACAATAATGGACCCTCGTAAGCACCAAATATTGTCATTTACACACTTAATCTCATAGCAGGCTCCACAGCTCAAGCCATTGTTGAAGAGAGCGGTACTCAGTGCAGCTGTGTTTGTCCCATACCCCTGGCTATAGAGATTCCCATATCCACAAGCACCACCTACAGAAGCAACCAATCATATACGATGAGAAAAGTTAAATAGCGGGGGCCAGATTTAAGAGCAAACAAGAAATTAAAATGTATTTGATTATTTTTCCTCCTTTAATTTCTTACCCATTGTTCCAGATGCATCACCTCCACCATAGAATGTTGCATGGGCACCAGTCCACCCAGTGCCATAACCCTTGACAATCTTTAACATTGTAAGAAGAATCACTATGGTGTATCCAAGGCATTCCATTTTCCTTCCACAAAGGAAAACCAAGATAATGGTTAGTTAGAAATCAAGAAAACATTTTGAGACATAGCATTAATTGAGTTGACAATAAACAAGAGAGGTTAAAAGACAAATATTGGAGGGGGCCGGGACATAAATGATCAGAGTTTGGCCTTACAATGGCTTGATCAAGATTGAAACAGCAGCGGGCAGCGGGTAGCACAGGAAACTATAGAGGATGTGATGGGAGGAAGTGAAGCAATTGAGTTGTTTATATAGACAAGAATGCAACTCGAGGAAGTGGATTGTTATAATATTGTATCAGTATATGGGCAAATTAATTAAGAATAAAAAATTGAAACTTGAGAGAAAAGTATGCTAACAGAAACTGAAAACTGTTGCATATTAAAAAGATTTAATTTTCTTTTTCAATGTCCTCTTCCTTCTAGGCTTGCCTAGTGGTGCAATCAATGAGCTTTTTGACCTCCATTCTTTCAAAACCAAGATACCTTGGGAATACTCTTAAAGAGTGGTCTCGACTCCAAGTGTATGCAGAAAGATATCTCAGGCAGAATGTGTGAACTTCAACTTGCCCTGCCTGCAGCATTTTAAATTTAAACAGCTTTGAGATTATACTTGAGACAGTAACATCACTCCAAATGTTAACTTGTACCAGAAACTCCTGCGTGTTGAAATTAATCGAATCCAAGCAAAGTACAGAGAGATTGTAATTATATGGCAAATACAAAACAACAGAAAATTATCCTTCTTCAGAATTTGCCAAATCTCTTGACAGCAAAATTATTCCAGTTTGATCAGCTGTTTCGCTTTCGTTGCAGTATCGGTACGTAGCATATTCCAATCTGATCAGCCTACTAGCCTAAGAATACAAAGTATCTAGTTAAGAACAAGAGATCTCAGGATAGAATTTAAAGTTTTGTGACATTAAATTTTAATTGACAATAAATTGTGGGGCACTTGTGATTAGTAATTAATTGTCAGCTTAATTTTACGTACTCTATATATACGTGACAGTGAATCGTTTAGTGATTATAGTTAGATTCTGGAATGAGATTCAATTTAGTCGAGGACCAATTAAGACAACAAGAACCGGACAGCACTTAGTCTGACAGATGAGAGATTAAGTCTTAATTGTCCTATGCTATTCTTCTAAGATTCTGTCTCTAAGAGGAAGAGGCTGAAATTCCAAGCTTTCCCTTTCCCGTGATCTCCACCATTGTATCCATCTTAAAGCAAACTCGTGTCCTCTGCTTTTTGGAGCTGCTGTTAGTGACAGAATATTAGCACGAAAGCTGGTACGAGTAGCTCAACCTCTACTCTTCGTCGTGAACTAACCATTTGTGCAAATTAAGGGTTGCTAATATTAGTCGTCGTATGTATTAATTTTCTCCTCCAACTAGACTAAGCACATGGGCAACGGGTGCTAGCTAAGGATAATTCTCTTTGACTTGTTAACTATCATCTCGAATACTTGATTGATGGTTCTTGGAAGCTGTAAACATAAAAATGAAAAAGATATAGTTTTACTTTTGCCCTACTGTTGGGAAATCCACCACTGACTTTTGGCAGCATTTCTATGACAAAGAATCTGATGCGTGGTTTTTATATCCAAGGATATTAGTAGAAAAACTTGACCATCTAAATTTCAGGATCTTATTATATTATTTTGGATTACATGGAAGTGGTTTGCATGTGCAGGCAAACCTTTTAAAATTACTAGTAGTCTGATATCTTTTATCACTACCTAGCTCACAACTTTCGATCCTTTTTGTGACCTTTTCTTTATTTTTATTTTTTTCTTTGTTCTTCTCTTTGTTAAGCATTCTTAGCTGTAACCACATGTATAGGCTGTAATAAACTTTACACCTTGTGATCAGAACCAACCGAGGGCACGAATGAACATGATGATGATGATGATGATGATGATGATGATGCACGATGGGAACTTATCCTTAAAGTGCATACATTTATATGTGTATAAATCTTGTTCGCGAAGCAGATAATGGAAAGCTTGGTTTCCATACCGTATGGATATATTTTAGTAGCCGTGAGAAAAATAATAAAGAGAAAGCTGTAAAGTGCGATGATATAATTAGGGGCTGATGCGCATGCTTAACTATCGGTAACTGATGATTAATTAGCTATTCATGTTTCCACGGTGATGCAGGTTGCTCTCTGCAGTCTTCTCAAGGAAATACACACACACACACACACACACACACACATGGATCGATCCGATGAAGAACATTGCACATGTTACATCTTCGTACCTTCTCTTTATCTTTTAAACCAGCCCTTCGGAGCTCCTAAAAGAAGTAATGAAATTGATATCCTTGTAAAAATCCCACATGGATTGGAATCTCCTCATCAACTGCCATAACTTGCACGCAATCTTTAATCAAGCATAGCAGCATATATGCAGCTTCTTCCTTTATGTATGGTAAAGCGAGCAAAAGTTTCTTCTGTGTCAGGCAAGCCTCAGCTGCTACGTGGAGATTCATTATTCCACGCCGCGAAAGCTGAAGGAAAAAGATGTCATTAGCAATAAGCATGCGATTGCCATTAATTTTAGACATGTGCGAGGCTCATCATCTGATCATTAATTCTACTAAGTCAAAATAAAGGTCCTAGATTATACTTAACTAGTAGTAAATTATTCTTTGAACAATATTAATTAGGAGATAAATATTGCTATGTACGTACGTAATTAATTAGAGTCAAAGATGGGTACATTTCTCCATTAATTTGCACAACGCTTGGGATACCTGGATCCATAAGGTTAAAAACAAGTATCTCAACATGGGACAGTACTTAACGTATATCACAATTCTCGGCATCCTACAGTCATCTGTGTGTGTGTGTGTGTGTATATATATATATAGTTACCAGCAATGTTTACCCAAGTAGAAACCAACCGGCCATAAACAAACATTTACAGATGCTTGTTGTCATTAAAAATGCCGATAAATCCTGCGGGCAGCAGCAAACAAGCAGAATAGGCCAAAACTACAGCAGAAACCAAAGAGATTAATATTACAATTGTGTCTGTGAAGTTTGGAAGTCATATACTAGCTGTTAATTTACAGGTATGAATTAGGTCACCTCAAGTTGGTTCTGAAGTGTTGACCAGTACTTACTAAAATAAGAGACCATATATAAATTAACTTGATACACACATTAATCAAGTCTTGGCCAGATCGGATTTGCTGGATGCGTGAAGATTCAAGTACTACGTGTTTGGCATTAAAATGCCGACCAATCCTACTTGGTAAAAGAAGATAGCACTCTTTTATAATTTGACTACAGAGAACGAATGGATCGAATGAGTGTCAACAGTACAAGCCCCAGTACTTCAGCAGTTTAGCTACATGCACCTGCAGTAATGATATATAGTCGGGTCGGTAGAAGTATCGGGTTTAAAAATGAGTAGTTATGTATATGGTTTTCAGTTTTTTCATTTGCATCCGGCCTTAATTTGTAGCAGAACCAGATCACAATTCTTCACAATTACTACAATATTGTGGAACTAGGACTTGACGCATGTATGTTGTCGACAATCCATTTTTCTGATACAATTTGACAAGTTGAGTGAGCCTGAATAGAATTAATAGCTGCTACAAACTCGTTTCACCCCTATCAATTTAGAGTTGGTCAGAGACGACAGGTTTTACTGGATATGTATATAGCTAGGAAGAGGCTCTCTCTTTATACCTTACCTGGGGCATTTTTAATACCTGTTTCCTTACAACGCAACTCATTTCATACTGGATGACAATTCTTTTCTTCTCCTGTAACACGATATAAGAATTCCTAAAATGCTATTGGAATTCCTAATTTTGCTAATAGACTAATAAATCACTTGTGAAACTTGCAATTCAGATCGAGTGAGATTTCCGTTTCTGGCAACACTTGTTACAATGTGGCAGTGTTTCCACACGTAGGATTGATCAAAGGTAACAAAATGCAACCACAGTTTGATGACTGTTCCCAGCTGGCTACAGATGGATTGATTAATTAGCATCTAACGATTTCGCCGGGTTGGCCAACCTCCTCCGTCGTTAGCAGGCTCTACTGCAACCGATTTCGTCACACAATATCCAGGCTTTGAACAGGAAGGCATAGATGATCTCCCTCTCTTGATTCCATCGAAAGCGCTCACATCTCCGGCCAGTCTTCTTTCTATTTCATGTCTTTCAGCTCTTCTCCTAAGATTTTGCCTCTTTACGATGGAAGCTAACGTCTCTTTATCTTCTCTGCTGTTGATTGGCACTGGCATTGCGTCGAGACCCATCAACTTTGCTACCACTCCTGGTTTGCACCATACCACTCTTTCCCCAGCCAAAGTTGGTGGCAAACTCAACTTCCTCTCAAACTTAGCACCAAGATTGTTTCTATTCATTCGTTCTCTCAGTCCATGATCACAGCAGACTGATTTCCTGCCAGCTTCTGCCTTACTAACAGAATCCAAGTTCCGGAAAGAAGACCGATACATGGCATCCTTTCCATCGAGGGAGAAGCGAGGATATTGACTCAATGCGTTCCTCGCAGATCGCAAGATATCAGAATTGTTAACACATGACATTCTACCAGCCCGCAAACCGACATCAACATAGTTTTTGAGCTTAGCTTTTCTTGCAAACTCCTCTTCTAACTCTAACTGCAATATCATCTGCTCCAGTGTTGGTGAGCCTTGTTGCGCTGTATCTGCATGATTCATGTGGGTGTAAGGAGAGGTGACAAAGCAATGGTGATCATCGGCGGTATAATTGGCCTTGTTGTGTTGATCGAGTGTAGAAGTTGAGGCATCACCGTTACAAAAATTCCGAATCCCTTTCTTCATCTTGGCTCCTAGATAGTTCTTAAGGAGGAAGAATTAGGACAGATCTTTCATTGGCAAGAGTTGGGCAGTTAGCCATAGCTATAATTAATAGTACTGCCAGCATTTACATGCCGGCCAGGCTTGACAAGGAGAGGTGAGGTTTTGCCGAGTACCCAAGGAAAGATCATGACCGACAGGCTGTTGATGGGTGAACACTAAATTAAGAACGTGAATGCTGTGACAGGGAGCGGTGCGGCTTTGAGCCAAGGCCTTAATAGCAGTCACATGATACATGATATATACTGGAGGGAGGGAGGGAGCTAGGGAACATTGATCACAGGGTTCTTTCCCATTACCATACCTGCAAAACTGAAGGTCTTAACTCATGATTATTAAAAGTAGTGTGTAGTAATAATGTCTGGCCATGGTTTTGATGATCATCTTAATTAACTTGGATTGAAATATGGATCCTTCAGTGTTATGATTGTCATCTACTAGCTAGCTACATTTTAAAGTGCAAATACGAGCTTGGGAATTATTCGAGCAGTTAGCTACTATCTATCTGTACGATGAGGACCCGATCGATCAGCATCCAAGCTCCTAGCTAGCTCCTTATTAATTCAAGAGTACTGGTGGGCGGGCAGACATGGCGATGCCAGTTGCACTGACAGTATATAAATAGCTAGCTAATTAGAGTCATCAATGGTAAGCATATATACATACAAGCAGAAACCATTTTTAAGTGAATTGGGTGAAAATAAAAGGAGATGGTTGGCTGGCTGGCTGGCTGGCCAGTTACTGAGTCCATTAAATGGTGGTTAGAGTGTTCACAATATTTCAACGGTCTGGTGTGTGTGGAGTACAATCTCTCTCTCTCTCTCTCTCTGTTTTTTTTCCCTTCTTGTTCCCAACCAAACCAACCATGGGAGTCAGCTACGATGGGCTGGATCCATTGAGCAAACCGTGAATCTAACCAGTGCCACTACCTTTCTGGTCTGGGCTGGGCTGGGACAATACGAGAATCAAGTAGAAAAACATCATTCTGTTTTAGCCAGCAACAATATCATTTATGGGGCCGAGCGGGGCCTTTTATAAGGATCAAAAGAGTTCTGTGGGCTTTATCAGGATGAGAATAATGGGTTTCACAGCCCATCACCCATGCCAATGGATCAAGTGAGTGGGCTTGTCTCTTTGTATACACGCCCCTTCCATCGTCAAATCAATCCGTTTTATTGATTTTATTTTATTTGAGAAAATACAAACTAAAAAAGTTCTGGATCTCGATTGTGTGCGTGTGTGAGAGAGAGAGGATCAACTATTAATCTCGACGACTCAGAGGAGCTGTTTTTTAGTAATAAAAGGAAGAAAGAAGGGATTTTGATTTGCTCTACATCCATCCATCACTTTGATTCTCCTCTCCTCCCGTCTCTGGTTAGTTATATTTGTTTTTTTTTTGTTTTTTGTTTTTTGTTTTTTTGCTATGGGGTGTTCATTCATTTCAAATTTTCTACTATTATTGGTTTGATCTGTATCGCTTTTATATGAAATTGATTACAAATCTGCTGATTGTTTCTGTTGGATGGGTTTTTTATTTTTATTTTGAAAAGTTTAATATGTTTTAATGATTTTGCTGTTAAACGAAGAAGAAAGGATTTGTCGACAATGAGAATGGGAGCTGTTGCTGCGATATGGTGGTTAACGGTGGTTGCTGCTGCATCTCGCCTTTCATTCCTGCACGCTTCTTCTCCATCATCAACTACTGTCCCAGCTTTCCTCTGGTCTCCTCACCATCCTCGTCATCAGTATGCATCTACTGTTCCTTACCTTTGCCTTTTGCTTTTCATTTTCCAATTCAAACCAATTACCTGTTTTTCTTGAAATTCTAGCATGATAAATTGGCACTGTCTCATCATCAATATCTGTATGCTATCCTATTTTACGTAGCAATACTGACCCAAATTATAAAACTCCATTTTGATATCTTATTAGCTCTTTAAGTTAGGCATATGCTTCCCTTTTCAGTTTTTATATTTTTCCATGGTAAAGCTGTTGGATAATACAATCAATTCTATTGAAATTCATGTAGCGGTAAAAGATTTCCCGAAAAAGAAAAAAAAAAGTGAAGATCAATTCATCCCTTAAACCTCAACTAAATGCTAATACAACTGCTTCTGCATATGGGATATGTTATATTTATCTGTTTGTTTGCCGTGCCACCTATTGGACTCAAAGTGCTACACCCTTGCTGCATATTCTTCTGTCAGTGGAATCTTTAAATATTTTAGATTCTGATCATGGGTTTTCAAACAACAGAATGAGTGAAGTGGTGAATTATCAGACCATTTCTTCAAAAGATCTTGCCAGGTCAGTTCTGTCTGAAGGAGGCTGGTCAAACTTACTGGTACTAAACTCTCCTTTATGCTGATAGCTTGTTGCAATTTTTTTTCAGTGTTATAAATTCCAAACACATTTTCTTCAAAAGAATCGTAAAGATATGAAATTCCTTGTTCACTTTTTGTTTCATTTTTTTTACTTGTAGTGCTCAGAAAAGAAAGTTCAGCAGTCTGTGGATCTGGCGCTTGTATTTATTGGCAGGGGGGTAAGAACTTTTGGGGCTTATCATAGGTCAACTATGATGACACTGCATGAGTTCAATAACAATTTTTATTTCCGTAGGCCTGATCTAGTGAACATGCTGCAGGGGCTATTCTCTTATGTTGTTCGTATGCTAATTTTATTGTGGTATTATGCAACCAAACTAGGTTCTGGTTGCATGTTATCTGGTCTTTGTTGATAACTTTGCACTTTGGTAGTTTGATATTTCATTGGAAATGCAATATGTTGCAACTTTTTTGCTGTTTTTAAAGGCCCAGGCCATTAATTGCACACCTTTTGTTTTCTACAGCTGCTTTCCACTGATGTTTCTGCAAACAAAAACACAGATCCAGCTCTTGTGAACTTGCTCAAGGTAACCAAAGCTTCTCTAACTATTTAGGAATGGTTTCTTAATTGAAATCAACAGACCATGATTTGCATAAATTGCTGTAGTCCTGCCTGTTTGTGTTCTGATAGTCAGCATTTCTACTCTGAACAGGTTTATTATACCGAGTCCAATTTTTCCATGGCATTTCCTTATGTTGCTGCTTCTGAGGAGGCAATGGAGAATTCATTGGTTTCTGGGTTTGCAGAAGCTTGTGGGCAGGATTTAGGAATCAGTAATGTTGCTTTTTCAGAGTCATGTTCTGTAGAGGGTGAAAACTTTCAAAAGCTTGCAAACCTGCACGCCATCAATGTAAATGAAATTGAAATGTTTGATGACTAGTTATGGAATTTTGGTGGTGTATGATAGACCTCTTTCTTTCTTGACCATTAAAAACGTGCAGGACTATCTGGCTTCAAGGATGGAGAAGAGGCCTAGTGGCCATACTGACCTGGTTGTATTCTGTTATGGAGGCTCCAATTCAATGAAAGGACTTGACCAACCACAAAGTGAAAGTGTGTTGAGTTTTTTTATTCCTAGATGATATCAAAACTGTTTGTTCAAAGTTATGTCTTTGCCAGAGAAATGCTCAAACATATATATATATATTAACTGGATATATGCAGGTGAAATTTTCTCTGAGCTCATCAGCTCTGTGGAGATGTTGGGGGGGAAATATTCCGTTCTCTATGTTTCAGATCCCATCCGATCAATCCACCTTCCTTATCATCGAGAACTAGAAAGGTTTCTTGCTGAAAGTGCTGCAGGAAATGCATCACTGAATTCCACACACTGCGGTGAAGTTTGCCAGATCAAATCATCACTTTTGGAAGGAGTTTTAGTTGTAAGTTTCCATGTTAGCCTTTCATCTGTATGCTTTATTCATGATAGTGCTTTTTTTCTTCCCCGTGTCTAAGTTGAATATAAAGACTTTTTGGCATATCATGTAGGCTGTGGTCATTGGTGATGACCTGATTTTTAATGGTAAACTTCTAGTAGTCATCAGGAGTGTTTCGATTTTTTCCATCTCATGTCCTTGAAGAAGAAAAAAGTTTTCTTTTATTAAGTGAATTATTGAGCAAATGCCCACAGGCACATGGTTCTCAAGTACCACACAAGGTGAGTACAAGAGCAATACTGGACTAGAAGAAATAATGGAGAAACAGAACAAAGTCTAAGCAGTGGGTTGGCCAATATAACTTAATTCTATGACATCTTGTCATCCCACTATAATACACCTGCAAGAAATGCCTCAAAGGAGAATTCTTTGATTATTCCCCAAACATTACCAGCTAAACTTCTCTATGACCATTTCTAAATCTATTCCCTATTTATTCCCTGTTGTGGCTCTATTAGTGGCAATAAAGTAGAGTTTGGAAGCTAAATCAAATCTTAGTTATCGATAATCCCTCGTATCATAAAGTAGGCCCAAGACTAAGTGCTGATTTTAGAAGCCAAAAATCTTCTTTGAAATCTAACAAGATATTTGAGTTCCCTCTCTAGTCAATCTCCAGTGAGTTCATGGCATTTAGAGCTACCCTTGTAGTTTTAGCTTCTTCCATGAATTCATACATTCTTGATTCTCCCAAGCTTATTGTGAAGTTGATTCAGCATTATTGTAGAGGCGTCTTAGCTTAAAGGGGAGATTTCTTTCTCTTACCTTTTTCCTTGTGTTATTTTTTTGTGAGTATCCAAGCAGTCCAAGTAAATTTTATAAACTTGGCAGCCCCTAATCTTATGCATGAATTTCTGCTGTTTGTCTATGCTGCTATGGTTCATTATACTCATTTTCTTGATATCCTTGTGCCCAGAGTTTCTCTGTATTCCATTATATAACCATGTTTATGAAGTCCTGATATTGTGGTTGCTTGTGATGCACCAGGGGATTGTTTTGCTTATCATTTTGATATCAGGCCTTTGCTGTATGATGGGCATTGACACTCCAACAAGATTTGAGGCTCCCCAAGACTCTTAATCGGGTGCATGTGGGGAGATGATGCCTTTGTTTTGTACCACCAAGTACTTTTGTCTTGGGCATTTGTGAAAGAGATTAGTTTGGTTGTTATATAGTTGTCACTGAACGGAGATGCTGTCTTGTATTATTTAAACAAGTGTTATCTTATGATGGTAATAATGGAGCATTTTATTGTTTTTGATAACACACTGTATTATGTACCCTTTTGCTGTCCATGTGCCGTGTAGGGTCTATTCTTGATTTGAGGAGGTTTCATTAAGTGGTCTGTATATCCATTGAAAATCTAGCCGCTGCAATGATATGAACTTGTAGTGGAAATGACGTGAAAATGTTTGCTTATCAATATAAAGCTCAGTTATGATCACTATTGACCTCAGATTGGAGTCTCGTCTTAATGAATGATTCTGTCTTGTCTTCTTCGTGATCTATCTATTACAGCAAGTGAGAGGAAATGATACCATTGGGTATTATGGTGGTTTTTCCTTGTTTGCTTGGATTCTATGTGCTTAAAGATTTCCCTAGCTTCCAGGAATTGATGATAATGGAACAATGGCCTTGGTACTTGTGTTAATTTGGCCTTTTTTTTTTTTACTTTATTGTTTAAACTCGTACTGTGTTTTTGGGCAAGCACATGAAAATATGGTGCAGCGCGGGATATGCTAGGAGTTCCAGTTCCAAAGCGTCTGTGTCTATTTGTTCTTGAGGGATTAGTTTGCTCAATAACAGGATGAATGATTGATTACTAATAATTATTGGAATCAGCAATCTTGCTTCCGAGCAGTTTCTCTTATCAGGCGTGGCTGGTTTTGTTCTAGTGTCTGTTCGTACTGCATTTCTGACTGCGCGTGGATGCTTTAAAAATACATTATATTGTTTTATTTATTTATGATTTTAAAGTTAAAAAAAAATAAAAATTATTATGATGCATTATAAAGTAAAAAACAATTAAGAAAAATACTTGCCTCTCCAATTAATACCATAAAGTCGTCGTCTTTCTGAAATCTTGATCTGCTTGCTAGCTGGCTATCGATTTGCCAGTTTCTCTCCTCTCTGAAACCCACACGTTAAGTTCAAATATCCGCCTGGTGCCCTAGCTAGGCATAAATAAATAGAGGTAGCTATAACTCTTAATTTAATGTCTCTTCTTTTCCTTCACTATCAGCTTCTGGTTCTGCTGGCTGCATTCCCAACGTCCGCTTGCTTTGCTAACACAGACTGCCATTGTGAGTCGCGAGACCGACCCACCTTAATTTATACTTGACCACGTGTTTAGCTATATGGCAATTCTAAGATTAACGAGAGAAACTAATTAAGATTGTAATATATATATATATTCTCTTTTTGCGGAAGAAGGAAAAACGTGCAGGGGTTACTTCCCTCTGCCTGAGTTGTTGTTGATTGAGTGTTGTCTATATATGTTAAAAAATGCGAAGAGCCAACGCAGCAACACGCACGTCCTCAGGGCTTCCCTTGATGCTCGAGTCAGTCACCTCCATTTCCCAAGATTTAATTTACTTAATTTGCAGCCTTAAAAAAACTACTCCTTCAGCTTACAATACTAATATTGTTCGTACAAACATGCATGCAGCAGCAGTTCCCTCATTGTTAATTTGTGTAATGTCATATATTCCTTCCTTCCGTCATAGATATATATATATATATATATATATATATATGCTGTAATTTGGAGACTGGACTGGAGTATATAGCTCTAAGGATATTTATATATACACAGAGTGACAACAACACCGAGTACGTAGGAGCACGTACATTCACTGCGTGTGTGTGTGCGTGTGTGTGTAAGGCAGGATTCTTCTTCTAGTGTATACCAACCTCTCCTCCTCTCGGTATATATACTGATTGTCCAATCCATTAGCACATTCTAGTCAGAATTAGCAAATTAAGCTCACGTATAGCTAGAGAGCTCTCTCCGATCTTCCCTTCAAGCTAGCTTCTGATCTGATCCGATCCCTCGCCTCGACCGACCTCTTTCTATATATATTTCTCTTCAATGATTTCTAGTCAATTAATTATGAGCCAGTAATATATATATACACATAGTGAGTATTGATTGGCCTAGCTAGCTAGTTAATTGCTACGTATACCTTATATGCTTGCTTTCACCATTAAATATTTTTCATCCATGGCCTCGTATGTAAGAGCACAAAGTGGTATGCAGCCAAGGATGACTTGCCGACTTAACTGATCTGTATAAATTAATGCATGTGTAGTCAAAATTACTACTACTATATATTAATCTGATCTGTCACCACAAATTAACTAAATACTAGCTAGTAATTAGTTGGCAAGTTGTCCATGGCTACACGCTGCTTTTTGCTCCGCATTCCAGGCCTTTTATCTGGTGATATTATTACTACTTAACCCTTCATTTTACGAGTTGCCTGCCTAGCTACCTCCTTCCATCAAGAACCTACTCCATTTCAGAGGTAAATATTATACACTTACGTAACATACAGATGTTCTTCTCTAACTAGCTAGCTAGTTTATGCATCATATGATCATTAATATATATTTTGTTTTTCAATTCCATATGTTATTGTTGTATACTCCTGCGCGCGGTCTATATATATATATATATATATATATATATATATATATATGAAAACTTGAAAAGATAGACTACTGATTAATTTCCACCACAAAACTTTCGAGGAGTCCGTATATATATAGGTTATCTTCCGATTAATCACTAGTATAATTAATTTTAGCCGCAAGTCGGTAGGGAGCATCTACGTGCACATTAGCTCTTTTTTCTTTTTAACTTTTGATCAGCAACAGAGAAGCAATTGCCCATTATTTTCCAGGTAAATTAAACAATCTCCTTTTTCTTTCTTACTTGGAAGCCAGAATTTGGAAAATAATTTTACCATGCATGCATGTGTGAATCATGTGAACAGTTTTCACATACGCTGATGATATAACTAGGGAAAGAGGAGACATGGTGCTGCTTCTGAGTGTTGGTGCTTTCTGTCATGGCTTTGTGGTTAATCAGCAAACTCGCCCATATTGGCTAGGCTTCGAAGCTGGCAGTAGTTCAGTAAAAGATGGGATGTATATCTAATGGATGGGCCCATGTCTCTTGTATTCAACTCTGCTATCTAAGAGGCCTGGGGGATATATATCTAACGGATGGGCCCATGTCTCTTAAATTGAACTGTTATATAAGGGGCCCAATTGATGTTTGTATACTTAATTAAGAGCATATATATAACGATGGACATTAGTGTATGGTAATTAATTAAATAAATATTTGAGCTCCTGCGATATATGCCATGCCATTCTCCTCTTTCTTTCTTTCTTTCTTTTTTCTTCTTTTCTTGTATTTATTTATTTGTTTTGTTTTTTAATGAGTTAATAAATCATATGTAAATGTAAAATCTAGATTCCATATATGACTTGAAATCAAATATAGGTACATATATAGTAATGAATCAATAATATTGACAATCAAGCTATTATTCCTATAATTAAATCATTGATCCTACAATCAAGTTATCATACCATATACACTAGTGTTAGGAAAGGCAAGAATCACCACATAAAAAAAAATCATAATATTCCAACATTCCCCTGAAGTTGGTGCATAAATATCACACATGGTCATCTTATCCAAGAACTTTGAGAATACTTGATTTGAAATTGCTTTGGTGAGGACATCGACCAATTAATTTTCGGATCGAATTTTAAGCAACTGATCCATAATTTTCTCATCAACTTTTCTTTGATGAAGAATCTGTCTACCTCCACATATTTTGTACGATCATGTTAAATTGGATTATGAATAATATCACATGTTATTTTATTATCATAATATAATTGAATTGGTTACCTAAGAAGATAACCCAAATCGCTTAATAGATGTCTTAGCTATAATGCTTCACAAATTCCAAAAGACATACCTTTAAATTCAACTTCTACACTTAAACGTGCAACTATATTTTGTTTTTTTGCTTTTCCATGTAATAAGATTTTCACCTACAACGGTGAAATATCTTGAAGTAAATTGTTTATCATTTATTGCTTTAGCCCATTCAGCATCAGTATATGTATATACATTCTGACAATCTGTATTTTTAGTGAATAATATTCCTTTTCCAGGAGTAGCCTTCAAATGCACATAACTACATTCATATGTTGCTCTCTAGGATTATGCATGAATTGAATGATAATACTCAATGCATAGGTAAGGTCTGGCCTCATGTGTGCTAAGTACATCAATCTTTATACAAGTCTTTGGAACCTTTTTTTATTAATTGGTATCTGATTAAAATCAACATATAATTTCAAACCTTCTTCCACGTTTGTATTAGCTAGTTGACATGCTGACATATCAGTTTCTTGTAACAAATCAAATGTATATTTTCTTTGATAAATAAAAATATATTTTTTAGATCTAGACACTTAATATTTCAAGGAATCAAGATCTTTCATTTCAAATTTTCTGGACAAGTAACTTTGTAAATTCTTCCTTTCCTTAGGATCATTTCTTGTAACCACCATGTCATCTACACATATAATTAGTGTCATGAGCTTATCGTGCTTGTCATATCTGGACATCACGGCAACCAATTAAAAAAAATCAATTTATTTATCAGTTAAAGAACGAATATATGACATCTCATTCTTTGGGGAAAAGTCTAGTTCAACGAGTCCTCACCTAGTATTATAGTCATTAGAAATCCTAACTGGTCAACAGAGACACTATGATATGAGACTGGTTACATGAAAGGGAATATGATATAACCCTTTAAGCGTCATACCTGAGGACTCAATGGGTGTAGCGTGATGGCAAAGGGCTAGAGATCTGCACAGCAGGTCTAGAGTTCGAGTCAGGGCGTGCACCTCTTGTAAGAGCCTGGGACAGCCAGGGTTTTACTCGTTCACCTGGGCCCACAAAGTGCGCTTTCCGGGGGGTGGAGTTTCCTCGAATCCAAAAAAAAAAAAGTCATACCTGAGGTAAACTACATTGCTAATTTTGTCTAAGAATTTGTTCTCCTTTTTGTATGTTCTTCCTATCATGTTCTTGATTCTGACATCAATGAACAATACCTATATATATTTCCAACTTTGACATTTGTAAATATTGCACAAACCTAGAAAAATACAATATTCCTGACTCTAATACCAATGAATAAGTTCGCAAAATTTTAAATTTTTAATGAAGAAGAAACAATTTTTCTATGCCTTTTCTTTTTGTTTACCTTTTTTTTATTTGCTCTTTTTAGACAAGAATAAAAAAAAGCATTGTATAACATATTTGCATTTAACAATAATGGTCTACAAATTGAGAATATAGTGGAAAGAAAAAAAACACAAAAAAAAATTAAAAAAATCATGAGGGGCCACAAAATAAATCAATGAAGATTCCTAAATATTTATGAAACTTTCTGATATCGAAAAAAAAATTTGTTTGGACATAAATCCCAAACAAAATCAAAATAAAATGAGAATAAATTATAAAGACAAGAGTATAAGGGTGTGTTTTGACAAACATACTTTTAACTAAACATAGCTTGGGCTGGCTGGACCTGAGGCCCAGACCCAACCCACTTTTTTTTTATGAGGCTGGACCCAACCGGCCCAGCTTGGCCATTGGTCCAAGCCAGTGACCCGAGAACTAGAAATGCAGGCAGGAGAAAGAAGGCTTACCTGGGCACTGTTGATGGTGGCTGCATGCTTTAATAGCAAGAGAATGAGGACATGAGAATGCTAGATTTCTCACGGTTGGGAGAATTTGCTGCATGCTGATGAAGAAGGTGCTCCACCGCTATTTCTGGTGCAAAGGAGATGAAAGGATGAAGGTTGACAAGGCACCACCTGCTGCTACTTGTCCACAGTGCAGAGAAGATGATGCTGATGGAAGGGGGAACTTCTATCATTGCTGTCAGGAGAAACTGAAAGACGCTGCTGCTGGACTATTGTTGCACGGTCAGCTACTGTTACATGAAGGAAGCTGTCGGACAACCACTGGTCATGGTGGTACCAATGGTTGGTGATGAAGAATATCTTTCACCACTGCTCCGGCACAAAGGAGATGAATGTTGAACGGTTGTTGCACGGGTTGCTGAGAGGGAGAAGCTGCTGACGAGTTAGTGCAAAGCCGATTCTGCGAGATGCCACTCTGTTACTGGGTTGCTGACTGAATGAGGGAGAAGCGGCTGAGCAGTATCCTGTGAGAGAGGGATGTCCACGTGAATGAGCTTTGCTGCCTTGTCTCTCATTAATAGAGAGCCAGCCGCGAGGGATAGGGGGACGGTGTTTTTGCTGGTTTTGTTAGCTGCGTGGGGACGACGGCCGGAAGGGAACACCAAGCCCCTTTTTTCTTTTGATTTTTTTGGTGACTGCGTACAATGATGTTCTAGATTTTTTCGGTAATGTGACTTATTCTGCTTCTTTGTAATTGAAATCTGTACAAGAATGCACGAGAAATAAAATTCTAAGCAAATTCATTTTTTTTTAAATTTAAATTTTATTAAAAATCAAATTTCAAAAATGATAACTATTATTATCTTGATAATAAGAAGAGAATGATAAAAACATATTTTCATCTCTAATTTTCTCATAAATTGACAAATCATATTTTTCATCGAAATAAATCCCTAATATTTTAATTTTAAAATTTAATCCCTATAAAATTAAATTAAAAATAAATTGGCCAAAATTAAGTTATAACAATACTTTCTCTTCAGGAATAAAATGTGATCTGAATTGCTTTGATAGTAGCCAAAGGCTCTCATAGATTTTATGAACCTTCCGAACCATGCTCTTGGAGATTGTTTTAATCCATAATTTCTTTAATTTACACACCTTTTGGCTATGTATTTCTAGTATCATGCATCCTAATGAGAGATATATATAGATTTCTTCGGACAACTCACCATGCAGGAATGTGTTTTTCACATCAAATTGTTGTAATAGCTAATCTAAGTTCACAACTAGAGATAACAAGACTCAGACTGTGTTGATTTTAGCTTCAAGTACAAATGTCTTTGTATAATCAATCATTTAAGTTTGAGTGTATCCCTTTGCCACTAGTCTTACTTTAAAACATTCAATTGTACCATCTACTTTATACTTTACAGTAAAGATCCACCGACACCCAACTGGCTTCTTTCCAGGTGGACAATCAACAAGTTCCCATGTCTTATTTTTTAACAATGATCCTATCTCTTTATTCATGACTGCTCTCCATCTTAGATTGGTTGATGCTTTTTGCACACTGTTAGGAATAGATACAATAGATAATTAATTTACAAATGACATGTTTGATTCAGCCAAACGATTGTTAGACATATAATGACTCATGTTGTATTTGACTTTACTTGAAAATTTCAGGTTCATATGCAGGTTTAGGAATACCTTTAGTGTGACGTTATGATAGCATTTTCACTAGCTTAGTTATAGGAGCATCCTCAGTAAACGATTGGTTTGATACACTTTCATTCTCTTCTTGATAGATAAGCTCAGTTTGTAAAACATAATCACTAGCTTTCAAATTTTTACCACTTGCATCCATGATCCCCACATCTTGATTACTAGTTTGTGAGTCATTATCATCACTAGTATCTCTGTATGGATCCAAATTCATACTTGTATCCACTGTACTCACATTCTGGTTATTAGGCAGAACTTTTATAGAAATGTGAACATCATGGTCTAGAGTCTAAACTTTTCCTGGTATGCCTCTTGAAGTTCAAACTTAGAAAAATACATCGAGTCTTCATGAAAAACTACATCCAGTGTGATAAACATTTGTTGAGTTAGAGAATGATAGCATCAATACCCATTTTGATGAGTAGTATACCCAATAAAGACACATCTCAAAGCCATAGGTTGCAACTTGTTGCGTTGGTGTTTGTGTAGGTGGACAAATGCCACATATCTAAAAACATGAAGAGGTAAGTTTGGGGCAGCTAGAGACACTACTTTTCGCAAGGGTTTGAGATGATGTTTTGAAAGCAATAGTGCTAAAGGGTACATGATTGATTAAATAAGCTGCAAATGTAAAAGTTTCTCATTAATAGGATAATGACATATGAGCTTCTATCAATGAAGCATGAATAACCTCCAACAAGAGGTGATTTTTTCGCTCAACTACCCCTTTTTGTTGGGGTATATTGGGACAAGTAGTTTAATGGACGATTTCAGGGTTCTTAAGTGCTATTGAAACTCACAACTAATGTATTATCCGTCATTGTCATTACAAAGAACCTAAATTTATGCATTATACTGAGTACATATCATTTTATAAAATTATTGAATTACCACATTCACTTCACCTTTGGACTTTATCAAACTCACCCAAGTTACCCTTGTACAATCATCAATAAAAGTAACAAACTAACGAGATCCACTCAATATAGGTACATTGGATGGACTCCCCCAAACATCTGAATGGACCCTAAACATCTAAATGTATGACTATAAACGAAACTGAGCTTTTATTTAAACTTAATGGAAATGAAACATGATGGCTCTTTGCAAGTTCACAAACATCACACTTAAAACTCGAAATATCATATTTAACAAATAAGTTAGGAAATAATTTTTTCATGTAACCAAAAGAGACATGTCCTAATTATCGGTGCCATAACCAAATGTCAAATGTATTCTTCTCCCCTTGAGAATCATCCACTGTTAAAGCATGACACAACTTATTTGAACTATTTGACACCAAGTGAAGATAGTATAACATCTCTCACTTAATACCATAACCAATCATCTGCCTTGTTTGGATGTCTTTAAACCAATAAAAGTCAGGCCAAAAAATGATAATATAAAATAAGACAGTGGTTATTTGGGAGACTGACAACAAATTGTAGTTTAAAGATGGAACAACTAAGAGAGAATCTAAACTTAAAGTATCAGTGAGGGGCAATAATCCCTCCCAACTAACAAGGTTTGAAGTGTCATTGGCAGTAGAAACAAATTTTTGTAAGGATAATTTGATTAATGAGACTTGACTATAATTAATGTCATGTGGTCAGATGCACTAGAATCAATTATCTATGCACTATTAGAAACAAGTGTAGAAATATTTAAAAACTTACCACTATCATTTGAGGCCTTCCCAACAATATCATTCTTTTCATATGTTTCAATAACTGCAGTAGTGGAAGATGACGTCTTGGAATTCTTCTTTTATGGATCATGGCTATGATCACACCAGTCTAGATACCCTACAAGTTTAAAGATTTATCGGCACCATTCTTCTGATGGTTAAACCTTGTTTTCTCCTACTGATATTTCAAAGACCAATTTTGGGCCACCATGGCTGAAGCTTTAAAGTTTTCACGTTTTATGTTCATCATTGTACATTGAATGGACTCACTACAGATCAATGCATAACATTCTTCTAGTTTAGGAATTGATTTCTTCCTCAAAATTTCACCACATATTTGATTGAAGTCATCATCTAATCCAGCAAGAAAGATATGCACCCTTTGCTACTATACTAGTTTTTTATAAGATCCAACAATCTTTCTTACTCTCCATGATCACCTTATCATGATGATCCAACTCGCTAAATTTTTTAGTTAATTCTATATAATATACAGAAAGTGCTCTACCCTTTTGTATGGCATAGAAAGCATTTTTATTGAAGGAAAAAACTTGTAACTCATCTATTCCATCATAAAAGACTTTAGAGAGAGCTTTTCAAATATCACGAGCAGTGGGTAAGCGAAGATATCACTTCATAATTTCTAGGGACATAGACATTAACAACCATCTCTTGACTTTTTGATTATCTGCATACCACCTTTCATATCCATCATCTTTTTCTGTAGGTGCCTGTTAATTCCCACGAATGAAAAAGACTTTCTCCTTCTTAGTAATATGCATTTCAATGATTTAAGACCACATGTCATAGTTTGTCTTATTGAGTAAAATCCCTACATTAAAAGAGGAACCTTCAGATTGAATAATAATATGACCAAGTTTATTACTAGATGCTTTAGAGTTTGATTTGCTCATGGGGGTGTTTGATCAGAAAAAAAAAGAAAAAAAACCTTTTAGATAGGCTCTGATACCAACTTGAAATCAAATATCAAGAAGAATATTTTTTCATTCTTACTTTTAATGGAGATGTATTGGTACATATATAGTAATAGATCAATAATATTGATCTTACAATCAAGCTATCATTCCTATAATTAAGCCACTAATCCTACAATCAAGCTATCGTACCATATACATTGATATTAGAAAAGACGAGAATTACCACAGAAGAAAAGAGTCACACATAGAAGGAAAGAATCATAATATTCCAATAATACGTGTATAAAGTCTTTAATTTCTAAGATGTTTTGTTGTGGTGGGTTAGTTGATTGATAATTTTTGGTAACTTTGAATTAGTAGTGTGGTGACATATTTCCTCGTTAAGTTTGATTATATATAAAAGAAGTCTCAATTTGAGCAATTCTCATCTAATAGTTTCAATAGGTTTTGTCCAGTTTTTTCAATATATATAAAAAAGTTACAGATTTATTCTTAATTTCTTGTATCATTGTGCCATAAAGATATGATAAATAATATCAATAGAATTAGTATTCTTTTTATAGATAAAGGAACATGTAAACTTATCTTTATAGTTTAAAGCCTAAAATTAAGACAAATTAACAAAGCAATATTGATTTGATATGAAAAGCCTAAAGGGTTGGTAAGTGGTAGTAAGTGATGCCTGGTAAGGCAGACGACCGGTAATTGTGGTAATAACAGGTGATGCCTGGTAAGCTAGGTGATCGATAGCTGGTACCTGTGAAAAGTCTATTTTGATGGACGTGAGGATTTTTCAATGGTAAAGTTAGTAACTTTATAGAGATAGAAAATGTAATGATATTTTAGAGAGATATACTTTGAAAATATGTATGCTAAAAATATTAAGAATGAAGAGATTGTGAAAATATGACTTGGAGAATTCATGGTGTATTTATAGCTCATGAATTTTATCCTTTATGAAGAGGAGGGGTTGAGTGTAATTTCATCATTGTGATATTTTGACCTGTATTCTATTTAAAATAAAATGTATTGGATCAATATAAAATATTGAGAGAACCGCGTGAGATCCGAGAAAAATTCCCTGGTGAGTGTTAGGTTGGGGCAAGATGTCCGAGCCCATTAAAGGTGAAAGTGGGTTTGGGAGCACTGTCGAGACCTAAATATATTGGGCTCAGGTATGACAGCCTGAGCCCACGAGGGTGCTGAGGTGCATGCCCAACACCCTTGGTGATAGGTGTATGCCTACTAGGGTGCGCTGGGCGTACATACACTAGCGGACACCCAGTACACTATATAACGCTCATGTACTAGGTGCCCATTCAAAGAGCATGGGCTCAGGCTACTTACCTGAGCCCATGCGCATGAGAAAAATTTCTAAATGGCTAGTGGAAACCCATGAAAGATGATCTTATATTTAGAAAATATTCTAAATGATTGAAGGGAACCTAAGAGGAATGACCCTTAGAGACACTCATACTTAGAAATTTTTGTATAGTGTTTTAGGGAACCCAAAGATAGTGACCCCTAGTGATACCCATACTTAGAAAGATTTCTAAAAGGTGGAGGGAAACCTAAGAAAAGTGACCCCTGATGACGCTCATACTTAGAAAAAATTCTAAAAAATTGAGGGGAACCCAATAAAGATGACCCATAGTGATACCCATACTTAAAAAAAATTCTAAAGGGTTGAGGGGACAAATTCATTAAGGGTGGTTTTATTGTATAAAGAAAAACAAGTTCATCCTTTGGAGAGTGGCCACACTGAGTGTGAGGGGTATATAACCCCTCTAAAATGGAATGAGGCATGAAAACCCTTAATTGAATAAAGATATCACCGAAAAGTGGGAGGTTTATAGCTTTGAAAGGTTTGTAACCTCTTTTGTGATGGTGTGAGGGATTGGGAACCTCTCTCACTAAAAAATGGTTAATAACATATGAAAGATATATAACCTCTTTATAATGACATGAGACATGAGAGCCCCCCACTAGAGAGTGGTGTTAGTCCAAGACTACATTGGAAAATGAAGATATGAGATCAACCCCTGGTGAATTGGTCACTTAAAAAATGTGTCAGTCTGATACTACACTAAATAGTGGAGGATCCGAGATAAACCCCTAATAAATTGGTGAGAGGCCCTTTGGCATCACCTGAAAAATGTATTAGTTCAAGACCATATTGGAGAGTGGGGGATCCGAGATCAACCATTGACAAATTGGTGAGAAGCTTTTTGGAATCATCTAGAGAATATGCCAGTTTGAAACTACTGTAGAGAGTGTGAGATCAGAGATCAACCCTGGTGATTGTAGGGATATTGCTTTAGAAAGACCAAGTCAATCCCTTTCAAGAAGAGTGGCCAGAAGCCCCCACTAGAGATCTATAGTTAGGGAATGTATGTCAGAGATACACTATTTTTATTTCAAAAATAAACTTACATTTCTATTGAGAATTATGCATCCTAAGATGATCTGAGTAATAGGTCCATGAGAGGTTTTTAAGAGTAACATGTCTTGGATGTGGTGCCAATATGTTTGCTTTAACTACCCTGATAACTTCAAATGAATGATCTTTAAGATACACCAAATGACTATGGGTTAATCCCTTAGGGTTCTTCATCGAGCGTTCATTTCTACCAGGAGAATGATTTCACTTGGAAGGTCCTTGGTTGTCCATGTAATAAAGAGAGGGTCTATGTTGTAGTGAATTGGCCTCTTCCATTTGTATGTGATTTCTCATGACTTATTTCACTTTGAGCAAATTTCTGTCTGGTAAGATATAAATTTTTCTCCAAAGGGTATGTTCATTTACCCCTTTTATTAAGGCCTCTAAAGCTATTGACTCAAACAATTCTTTCACCTTGAGCATCTCATCATTGAACCTCTTCAAATATGCCCATCTAGACTCGCCCTCTTGTTAGGTAATACCAAATAGTTCTATAAAGCTTTTTTTGGCGGGTATGCTGATATTGAAGCATGCCATTAGCTTAACACACAGGTCACTGAACCCATCAATGAAGCTTAGCTCCAAATTATTGTATTGTGTCTGCACAGACCCTTGGAAAGTTGTAGGGAGGATTTTGCATATTGAGGCATTGTCTTAGATGACTAACTTAAGCTATCGCGTACATTCTGTATAGTATTCCTTGGGTCGGCTAGACCATCATAGTTGTCCAGACTTATTTTTCTGGAAATGTAGTTCTTAGGGAGTCAATTGTTCAATACTCATTTGGACAAGCGAGAACCCCTTTACTGATGATGGTTGTAATCATTCTCTTAGGTATACTCATGTATATATCTTCTTTTAGTCCTTTTTCTGTTAGAATATTGGGAGCATAGTTTTAAAACCTGACTTGACGGGTCAACCTAAGACTCGGCTGACCCGGGGCTGGAACCAGGCCGAGTTTAAGAAAAAATAAGGGAAGTTAAAACCCGGGTGACTTGACAGGTTGACCCGGTGACTCGGTTGACCCTACAAAACCCAGTAAAAAACCTGGTTGCAACCCGTTGACTATTTATTTTTTTAACCAAAATGATGTTATTTTGATTTATAAAAAAAATTGAGGTTGACATGGGCAAAACTCGTGACCCCGGCCTTGGGCCGAGTCAACCACCGGACCGTGTTTAAAAACTCTGTTTGGGAGCTTAAGAGTTTGACATGGAATGATGGTTACTGTAATTGGTGTCCATCTCACGGTAGCTAAAGGGAGGACATTTAGAGTACTAGTTTTGTACACGAGTATCGCAATGACATGAGTGACCCCTTATGAGACTCTTAACATTGTCATTATGTTTAGTCTTCAATGAGTAGTGTAATTATTTACGAGTGCTTGGTTCGATCGGTGACTGTGGTGCTGAGGCGTTTTATGTTACCGAGGGTTCAATATTTGTCAAGGTGAAAATGTTTGATTTTGACCTTGGGTTGTCAACAGGGTCCGAGTGAGGAGTTGTACCTGACTGATGAGTTGTTGAAGGTCTAGTTGGGTAGAAGTGTTCGTGGTAACAAGTAGATTTATCTTGCATCCTGACCTAGGTGTTTCTTGGCTGTATACAATAAAATGACTTGAAAATGTCAAAAACACGTTTTAGAAACTGATGACTTTTTATCAATTCCCACAGACGATGATAATTGATAAGTTTCAAAATCCAAGATATTTAGAAATAAGGCTAATATGTTGGATATAATTAGTTGATCTTTTAGTTCAAGTAATATAATCCATTCTTCATAGGCAAGGTATTTGGTGATTTGATATGGAAAGCCCCAAGGAATGGTAAGTGGTAGCCGGTGATGCATAGTAAAGCAAATGTCCGATAACTATGATAGTAGTAGGTGGTGTCTGGATCCAAATACGCTACGCTCGGGCATGATAGCCCGAACCCAAAAGTGATTTTTGAGATAATTTTTTGGATTCATTTTATTTGTGCCCATCACTAATAATGAGATTTAATAAATAATCGAAGGATCCCAATCCAAATCACAGTTATCACTTTATTTAAGTACTCTTTTTGAGATACCCTGAACCTAGCCAAAAGATTAAAGCAGTAGCCTCTATACATACATACATGTATAGAATAACGTGATGTCATTATGCTTGTAAATTGATTATTTTCCTTTTTCATTCCAAGTTAAAATATCCATCTTGCCCATAAAACTGAGTTAATAAATCAATTTTATCATAAGAAAACTGATGAGGGATGGAATTGTTAAGACCAAGGGAAGTACATGGGGGAGAAACCACTAGCTAGATCCTGGAAGCAAGGATATGAATTATCTGTCTGTTTAATAAACATAAGAGTTGGGGACTGAATTGCAGTTATCCCTACATATTTGTGCTCAATTAGAACTCCCAGGTCTCCACCAACCAAGACTTTTCTTAATAAAAAAGAATGATGTTTAGGATGATATGATTGTGAGGACTTTAGTTTGGAGTAGGATTCTGTTCCTTTCCTAGATATTCCCACACCTATATACCTTTACCCTTAATATACGACATAGAAACCAACTCTTATTCCCTCACTCCCTCGGCTTGGACCCCTCATCACTTCGTTTTGGCCCTCCCTCCTAATTAACGAGCTAGCCCCACATCAATATATCCTCAACTTTGAATATTCAGTATTCTACTAAAGAAATATTGAAAACGGAGATCTCAATCAATATGGAGATTAACCCTTCACTCCACCTAGCTTACCAGCCCGCACCAACGTTAACTGGTTAATTTGCCTTTAATTACTTTCCTTGGTACTTATTGCCCACCAACCCAAGGATTAACGCAGTTAAGTGGCCGGCCCGAGTCTCACCATACAAGCAACCAATAGCATCGCATTGAGAACAAGTCCGTGTATGATCGATGCAGGCAATAGTATTGTTTTTTGATTCAGTACCATGAATATGTTGGGAACGAAACCCAACCCAACATCTCAGAACATTCATTCGATAATGGAATAACATAATAATTAAACTCCTCTCTCTCTCTCTAGTATTTATAGTTTAGAATTCCGAAGGTGGCAAATTGAAAACCCTGATGGGATCTCCCATTTCCTGTTAGGAATAATACAAGTAATATTAGAGATCGATGGCTTCGGACATTGGATTCTGTCAGGACCAATCCAAATATCTAAACATTTAATAAATACTATGTAGTTTCGGGCAGTACTCCAGTATATACATCTGTGCATGTGAAATTCTTCGAAAAAGACAACGTCCATAGCTAGGGTTGGTGGCCACCGGTTAATTATGACTAGTGTAACTTGCATATTTAATTTCAAGAACGCGAAATTATATTAAGTTGAAGGGAATTCATTTGTGAAAAAGTATCGAGGCCCACCACTCACTCTGTTTATATATTAACTTCCTTGTTGTTTGTGTCATAATAGTAAGTTGGAACTGTATTTTCTGTGGCCCAGTGAATGGTTCAGACGTGGTTTGCATCAAGAATGTTATTTTTGTTTTTTTTTTTTTTGTTTTATTTGAAATGATCAAAATATTTTATATTAATTTAAAAAATAAAATAAAATCAAATAATTTTCATCTCATTTTAAATCTCGGCCCGTTTCAAATTTTTTGGCTAGATTTCAGCCGGAACATTCCGGTTTCATTCTATATATTCCGTTCTGCTCTTGAAAAGTCATTGAATTAAATTGAACTTTGTTTAATTTAATTAATTAAACCACCCAAATATAAAAAACTATTTTTCATTATTATTTTTAATAACAATGATATTAATAATAATATTGAAAATTATTATTACTATTTTCATCAAGAATGATATTAATTTTTTAAAATTAGATTTATCACTAATATATATGGTTTATATTCATGTTGTTTTTTTTATGTTTATATTTTGTAGGAATTTAAGCAAAACAAGGGGTACTTTAGATTCCATTAGCCTTGATAACATTGACCTAAATTTATATTTAAAATATTTACGTTAAAATATTTTACTTTCATAATATTTTGATATTTTGTTTAAGTTGAATTACTTTAAGTTAAATATCTATTTAATCTTCACTATTTAGAAATATTTTAAATTTTGAAATTATATTTGTTTGGCATTGTGTTTGTATTGCATAATTTATAATTAATTTATCGTGAATTTGAATTAATTTTGTTGAATATATATATATATGAACAGTACAGTCCCGAAACGGTACGCCGAAACACTCCGAAACTAAAATATTTTATTCCAATTGAAAAAACAAAACACTTACCAAAACAAAATTAACAACCTTGGTTTGCACATCAATTATTAAGTAGCCATGAGATCATGAATGTTGGATCATAAATATATGCATACTCAATCCAAAGACTACTATTGTTATGGTTGGTGAGCTAGCACTGGAATTATATACCAAGTCTTTGATCAATACATAGCAGCAGCTCATCATCATGATCAACCGGTAATATCATAATTTTTAACATGAAGAGTCTTTCACCCCAATTAGTCATCTAAAGAAGAAGTGCTGGCTGTGTGAATTATCATATGCATCCTCTATGTTGGGTATGCATATATGGTATATATGTGCCCTTCACCACAGACAACTCTCTCTCCTCTCTCTAGTATTCCTGCAAGGCAAGGCAGACAGGCCTTTTGTCACGATGTTAGCTAGAGACCACCGATATTAATACTCTGTAGTAGCACCACAACACATAATTGAATGCTTTAGTGTTCATATCTGCTGGCTCTCACATGGGGTTTCAGATAGATAGATCAGAGAAACAGTGTTATTTTCAGTTGTCATAATTGGAGCAATCTTGACAAATATTTACTTGTAGTTCACCATAACACCACCACCAGAGCCTGATTCGCTTCTCTTCCCTTCTGCTAGCTATATTTCATATCATCAGGACTACTTCTGTTCCCATTCAAAGCCTTTTCTTTTTTCTTCTTTCAAGGAAAGGAATTTCTGTTAATGTTGTATCATCATGCATGTGTCTAATTGGTCCAGGATCGGCCATGTTAGTTGTGGATGAGCTTAACTCTCAAGTACCATAGCCATATTACTGGTATTTTCTTTTATCTGAATCCTCATTCCCCAAAATTTAACTTTATTTCTTTTTGTGCTTCTCCTCAATTCATTAGTGTTAAAATATAATTCAACGCATCATTGTAGATTTTTCTTTTGAGCAGGAAATAAATTAAAGAGGTACAGTAAGCAGAGAGCTTGGATTGAATCTTCTTGTATTGTTTACTTCCCTAGCTGCCCTGTTTCATTCAACAGACTATTGTTGACTGTTTCTTGAGTTCATTTTCTGTCCTTTTTTTCTTCAATACAAAATGCTAGCATATAGAAACTTTCAACAACTTGGGGATACAAGAAATTTCTCCTGCCTTTGCTATAATGTTATCCAGTTCTTAATTATAGTTTTAGTTTCTTAATAGTTTCAGCCATTTCTAGAAATTGAAGCACTCAATCTTTATTATTTCTGAAAGTCAAGGTTCTTGTTCATACTAGACTATTTCAACTGTTTATAGACTACAGTTCTCTTGTTCAGTTGCCGAGTGTGAACTTAAAATAAAGGGCTGGAGGTCATGTAGATGAATGAAACAAAGAAACCATATATGTGTTTTCCACAGACTAGTCTTGACAAGCAGAGAAGATGGATTCGGGAAAATCTATTAGAAGTCTAGCTGTATCCCTTCATTCTCTACTTGGGCTGAAGGCACATCTGACTTCCAACTGGGTTAAATCAGTTTCTGAAATAATAAAAACCCTTCCATCTGAAAAATCAGTTGACATGCAGCCAACCAAGTCTGATACGGATGATGATGGTGATTCAATTTCAAAAATACAAGGTAAAAGAAAAACCCTCGTTTTTTTTCTTCCTAAATCTAGATGCTCCCGTGTCCCTTATTCTTCTTATATTTACTGCTCACTCTTCTATAAATTTTTTCTGTGAACAGATGAACTGACTGTCTTGAATAACCACATAAACCAACTGAACATAAAGAGGAGGCAGATCCTAAATGAGTTCTTGGACTTGAAAGGTTAGTCAGGTTTCTTTACTGTGATTCAACGAGCATAAAAAATTATCAAGTTGTGCAGCGAACAGCCATAAATTGAGACTTGGCTTCTACGAAATCATGATCATGTTTTTGTCACCTTAATATCGACTGATAGCTTGAGTAGAGGCAGACAAGTTGCTGGACTGACACTTCACGCCATTCCAACAAGTCATTGCATGCATGATTGCTTTCAACTAACTGAAAAGCCAGGATAGATTGTTTTCAGGATATGCCAAAGCTGATTACAATTGTATACATGCTCATCATATTTGTCATTGCAGGGAACATCCGTGTATTTTGTCGAATAAGACCTATCGCATTTGGGGAGAATTTAGGTCATTTAAGACCTGTTGTAGCATCGAATTCAAATGAAGTTGTTCTAAAGCTTATGGAGAATAAGAGCAAGAGTTACAATTTTGACAAGGTTTTCCACCCAGGTTCATCCCAAGGTGCTTGACGAAGATCAAGTCTCTCTGGTTATTTCGTTTCTCATTCTTCCTTGAACAAAAAGCAAGTAGAAAGCTATTTTATCTTCAATTGACATGACCATGCTTTAATAGTTGGAAATTTCCAGATGAAGTTTTTACAGAAGTTGAACCCATCATCAAATCAGTCATTGATGGTTACAATGCCTGCATTTTTGCTTATGGGCAAACTGGCACAGGAAAAACTTTCACAATGGTAAGAACTAACTGTCTAAGATTTCACTCGCAACATATTTAGGTATTTCAGAGGTTATTTGTTACACAGCCCTTTGACTAGAGTCCTAACGGCACACACTATGCTGAAGACAAAAATTCTACATGGATTAAGGTATTCAATCTACGTTTGACTCTTCTAACTGTATGTTGTTCTTGATTTCATAAATCATAGGAAGGTAGTGCAGATACTACAGGCATAGTGCCACGGGCTATTGAGGCTCTGTTTAAGCAAGCAGTGGATTGTAACCATGCATTTCTCATCAGTTTCAGTATGCTTGAGATTTACATGGGGAATCTAAAGGACTTGCTTGTCCCCAAACCAACAAAAGCTACAGACCCGATGCCACCTTGGTAAGTTTAACTAGCGAAATTGCTAGAATTAACAGAAGGTTTGTTCTCTTTAAGAGTCCACAAAGCTAATCTACCAGTCATTGGAATCAATGTAAGAAACAGGTCATAAATCAGTAACTAACCTGCCTTTGCAGAACAGTAAATTCTCAGATCATAAATGTTTTCTAGGCACGGGGTTATCTAGCTGCATTTTTAATCATTTTAAATGTATTAAGGCGATCCTTCCTAACACGATCCAAAATCTCTAAATACAGCCTTTCAATTCAAACAGATCCAAAGGAAGGAATTGAAATCGACAACCTTGTGGCCATTAAAGTGAACGACTTCAACCAAGCTCTGAGGCTGTACAGATTGGGTTGCCGATTCAGAACAACTGCCTACACAAATTCCAACCTGACATCTAGCAGATCTCACAGGTAATCGACTTTACCTGATTAGACTGTTGTATGTCAGTCAGTGCAGTTCAGCACGAGAATAGAGCTTGAAAAACAGCCAGTCGTGCAGTTGTCTTGATATATGTACTGATTCCAGAACATCCTTTGAGAAAAGGCAGTTACTATCCTCTGTTCTAATCTTGTTTCTTATATATTGCTCACAATAGCATGATACGGGTAGCAATAACTTGCTTCGATGCTGCTGAAAGGCGACGGGAAACAAATAAATTATGGTTAGTTGACCTCGGGGGAAGCGAGCGTGTATTGAAGACAAAGGCATGGGGCAAAAGACTCGATGAAGGGAAAGCCATTAATTTGTCACTCTCTGCTCTTGGGGATGTGATTAGTGCCCTCCAAAGGAAAAGGCACCATATACCTTACAGGTAACAGTGAGCTCACCAAACACTCAATTTCTTGGTATATGAGAGTTTGGCTTTTTGGCCATTCAACCCTATTTCGTTCATATCTTCCATCAAAGTAAGAACCCGCACTTGGTTGTTTAAAATAGTCATAGAATTGTTACTAGTTCTTATGGTTTCTCCAGAGTCCCAACTAAAATCTAACTTATGGTTTTACTCTTGACAGGAATAGCAAGCTGACACAAGTTCTTAAAGATTCCTTAGGTAACTATCCTTAATCATGTCCACACTCCTGTCTATGTAATTACAGCCGCTAACCAGACGCGGGATGTTCTGTTCTCATCTCTGTTTAAGTACCCTACTAATTCTCAAGCAACAATTTATATCAGAGTTAATTCTCTCATATCTGTTATATATTCCTTTCATGATATGTGACTTCTTGAAGAAAATAACTCATTGTCATACAGACCATCTTCTTCATTTCCATCTAAATATTCTTTGCTAATGTAGTCCCCTCCGCGGCTATCCTCAGGTGATGATTCAAAAACAATTATGCTGGTCCATGTCAGTCCCAAAGAAGAAGATTTGTGTGAGACCATATGTTCTTTAAATTTTGCAACAAGGGTGAAAAGCGTTCATCTAGGAAATGAGGATACAATTGTAAGTAGACAAAAAAAAAAAAAAACTTTGATTAAGATTGTGCTTATTACATTACCATCATGCAGCGAATAGCAAGTACTGAGTCCGAAATGCATTAAGTAACCTGTTAATGGAATTTGCTTAAATGATGTCAAATTATAAAATTTAACTACGTCACTTGTTAGTAACTCCAGAAACTCTTCCACGACTATGTTTTGAGTCCAGAAGAAGTGTGTTAAATATAATCTCATGAACATAATTAGATTTTCAAATTCTATTGAACAATCTAAGTGAAGCAAGTAAAATAAAATAATAGATGAACTGACCAATGAGGTGAACGTTTGATAATCAGGAAGCTAAAGAGCAAAAGGGAGTTGCAATGGCAGATCTGCAGCAAGAGATGAAACATATTGAAGATGAACGGCTGCTTGTTAGAAGTGACATTGAGAAATTAAACAAGAAATTAGAAAATCTAACAGGGACAAATCCATCGTCTGAGGAGCAACTGGAGGCATTCCATTCTTTAATCAAAGAACAGCTTACAAAGAGCAGGATAGTAGATATTACAGTGACTCCCTTATCAAAGGTACCAAGATTTATGAGGCCAACCATTTGCAGCAAAAGAAAATCTGGGACGGGGCATCAAACTTCTGAAGGAAGAGATGACACAGTCCTGACAAGAAGGAGAAGACCAACATCTCATCGCGCAGAGTCTGTGAGTTTCCCTGTAAAGGATCATTCAGAATACAATTCAGACCGCAGCATTTCCAGATCTAGCTGTTTGGCTGAGTTGAACATGAAAATTAGTGCTGATAATGCAACAGAATGCAGCCAAGACGCATCCGAAACTGATTTTAAATCTAATGGTCTCCAAGAACAAGAAAGAGCACCAGGAAGTTTGATTAGTCAAAAGGTTGGCATCAGTCACATCCAGAAAAATAGCAGTAGACAGGTGAACAAAATTAACCATATCAAACTTTCGAAGGTTGATAATTGGCTGCATCTACAGAAGAGTGAATCCACTCTAAGTAGTTGCAGTCAAAGGACAAAACGGGTTTTAGCTGTTCCAATTCCTGAGAGGAAACATAAGACTAATGTACAGAGCAAAGCAGACGAGAAAGTGCAAGACTATTTGTATACAAAGCAAGAAGTTGTCAACCATGATAAATTAAATAATCATGCAACTACAGGGGCAGTTGGAAAGCCCATATCAGAAGTGGTCATTGAAAAACCACTGAAGATGTTAAGAGATTTATTTAATGAGGACTCAAGATCCGATGTTACTACTCCATTACAGTCAACTGGAGGGGAAACAACGATACAAGTACAGCATTCTGTGGATGGCTCATTAACAGGGGATAGTGAAAATGACACCTCTTCTCCACCAGATGAGTGTTCTCCTAGACTTGAAGAATGTGAGGATGGCAACGGGGTCGATGCTATGTCAATTACACAGGCACCAGAAGGAAAAATACAAAGTTCAGATTGTTTCCTGCTAAAGAACAGTGGGTGCAGTGAATGTTATCCATCTGAGTTATATACTACTTCTGTTTGTTCAAAAAGAGATTCCGGTGTCTCCTTTTCCATGTTAGAACTGGAATCATGCTGTCAGCAAGCACCCACTGAATCAAATATGGAAGACAGTGAAACTCAAGGTTTTTACTCCTTTCAGCCCTCGGAAAAAGAGACAAGACATGGCCTTCTTCAGTTGAAATCTCAGAGAGCTTTATTTACGAACAGCGAAAATCATGAGGACTTAGCTGTGCCCTTTCGTAAACCAGAAGGAAAAGTACAGAACACAGGTAAAACTTAAATGTCTAAACTAAATATTTCTCTCATGTCTTGATCATGTTCATGGTTATAAATGGAGCAATGGCCAGCCTCCAAATCCCCCCCCCCTTTTTTTTTCTTTCTTTACCATTTAAAAACAAAACCTCTAAGGTAACTTCCATGAAATAAAAACCAACTTTTATCTTATGGTTATTCCTATTTAGTAAGGTTACAGTTCATCTTCTTACAATTAGCTCATGTTTTGGGCAGGAATATGCCATGTTGTTAAGCAGAAAATCGAGATTTTATGCTCCAGTGCTCTTCTAGGATTAGGACTTTATAACCTGGGATTTGACCATGATTTCTTCTATGGTTTAATGCTTTGAAGCAGCTCCAGTGGATGACGACCTGTGTAATGTATATATTTATTTTTCTGTCTGTATACAATATGCCCATTTCAATTTTACTATCCCTGGCAAGGCTACAACAGTGGGATGTCCTAGAAGCTATCTTGCGTAAAAAAATCTTATGCTGTGAGTCCAATCTGTAATTTATTTATTTATTTTTCCTGAACGAGAACTCACAAAATGTAGCAGCAGCATTATTTAAATGGAACTACATAGGATTTTGGAGGGAGGAGTGTCAAACAAGCTGATTATCTGTCAACTCACTTGTCTTTTTAAAAGAAAAGGGAACCTCAATATTAACAGGCTCATTGTGTTTTAATCATTTTTGCAACTGAACTTGCCAACTCTGCATACCTGGAATTATATTTAGCACAAGAAACAAAGCATTGGAAGCAGGAAGGGAAAAGGAAAATTGATATGTGTGAACATGAAAATCTACCAACAGGCCAAGAAAAATATGCAGATTTTGCAAAGACACAACTCCTTGCTGAGAAATGAGATGTCGAAGCCATTCCCATGTCAATGTGAGTATTATTGCTTGACTGCTGAACATGTGAGGTAGGGCAGGCTTTGAGATGGTTACAGCATTTAGTTATCCAACGCCACCGGAAGTTGGATTAGTAACCTTTAGAAGTAGAATTGCATCCTATATTTTTTTTGAAGGAAAAAAGAAGAAGAGGACAGGAGTGGGCTGGATTGTAATAAATAAGTAACAGCAATGCATAGATTGGGTAAACAAGACAAGGGAATTGTGCAAATTAAGGGCCCTGCTTGCTCGCCAACTCCAAGCGAGCAGTTAAATAAATAAATAAAAGCCTTGTCTTGTTGTTATTTTAGTCGTTCAGTTCAGTCCTTGACTTGAGTTGAGTTCAAAAGAGTTTCACTGAGTTGGAGGAGGGAGACATCACTTCACTGCACTTTTCACAGAGAGGGAGACACAGAGAGTAGTTGTTGTAATTTTATTTTACCAGACAGACTAGACTGGCTGTCTTATTATATTTTCCTTATTTTTTTTTTAAAAAAAAACCAAATGAAAATGGGGCCAAGTCAATGGTATGGTGGTTCGTTCACTATCCCTCTTGCTTCAGTTTCTCTTTTTCCCCTTCCCCTCTTCTCTTCTCTTCTCTTCTCTCTCCGAACCCTAAACCAAAATTCCATTACGCCATCCTCCTCCTCGATCTTCCTCCTAAACCTCTAAATTCCACATCTTACTCTTCTTATTGTTGTTCTTGCTTTTGCTGCTCCTGCTCTTCCCGATTGGAGTGTGTGGCAATCTATCGTTATCTTTCAGATCTACCTCCTCCATCACCAGTCCTTTTTTTTTTTAAATCAAAATTACTTATTATTATTTAGTAGACTAGATGGAGGGGAATTCTGGTGGAGGTAGTGGCAGTGGAGCAGCAGCAGCGGGTGGAGGAGGAGGAGGGAATGATGTTGAGCTCATGTGTAAGACTCTACAAGTGGAACACAAGCTTTTCTATTTTGATCTAAAAGAGAATCCTCGGGGTCGTTACCTGAAGATATCGGAGAAGACTTCAGCCACCAGGTCCACCATCATCGTCCCCTTCTCTGGGATTTCTTGGTTCCTGGATCTCTTCAATCACTACGTTGATAATTCTGCTGATGATCAGGACCTCTTTAGCAAGGAATTGCAGCTCGACACCAAGGCATTATTTTTAATTCCCACTCCTTCTCTGTTACCACTATCTCTAATCACCAATAGCGTTACCATTCATTCCAAATTCCAATTAATTAATTCCCATTTCCATTACTGTCAGGTTTTCTACTTTGACATTGGTGAAAACAGAAGGGGCCGCTTCTTGAAGGTACACTGTTCCCCCTCCAAAATTTAAATCATTGCTCCCCACATAATAAAATAAAACTATGCTATGCTTCCTATTTTAATTGCTTTTAATAACCACATTAATTCTCAATCTATTTGCTGTGACACTGTGCTATGCTATGCTTCTTATTTGTTGCTGTTAAGCAGACCCGACAACAAGCCATGCTTATCTATACACAGCCTTTTATGCTCCGTGGAATGGTCTAGGGTTTAAGGTTTAGAGAGAGATTATGTCGTTACCTGGTACTTATTTTTATCTATCCCAACATCGGATTGAGAGGGCTTGCCACCTCTTAACCTCCTACTTCAATAAAATATCATTCTGCCACTCTGTGGGCTCTTCTTCATGAAGCAGCTGCCGAGACTACAGCTCCTTTTACTCTTGTCATCTCCTAGAAATTTATTTACCCAGGATAGAAATAGGATAAGCATTTCTTCTTTCACTCCGCTATGATGCAACAAGAGCCTTTATATGCACTTCATTTACCCATATTCCTGAAGATCTGAGGGTGCTTTTATTTCCCTTCTTTTGGTTGCCTCTAGCTTGTTCTTTTGGAGAAACTCATTCTCCAAAATTTTGTATATTTCCCTCCTTCTAGTTGTTATTTATTTTTTCCTCCAACTAATAACTAGTTCCTATATAATAACAATGCTGTACTTGAAATTAAGGCTAACCTAGGCGCTGTCTTTGAGAACTGTTAAGAACATACACATGGACAGGATTTTATCTTTGCACTTGCTGTTAAATGGTCAACTTCCATGCTCTTATGCTATTCTTCCATAAAAAAATGGACAAATTGGTAGGATATCAATAATCTCGTACAATCCTTGCAGAGTATAGGATTCATACAACCAGGCTTCATGTAGTGGCAGGCTTTTGTATGAAAGAGTTTGTACATTTCCCAGTTTTGGATGTTTCAACAGAAGTCTATATACATCTATATGTCTAAACATTGGTCATTTTAAATCACAAGAGCAAAATGGAAACAAGATTTTTGCCTAGGTCTTACTGTTCTCGTAAACTCTCCTCTGTTATGACCATTCCATGCTGCACATGGACATGCTATTAGGAAGAGAGTTCTAGGGAGCTGCAATCGCCTTTATATAAGTTTTCTGAGCATTACTCTATCAACTATAGAATGACTATAGTTTGCAAGCTGCCAACTCTTTTCAAGAACGTACTTTCTTCTAGGAAATGTTTAATGTGCTCATACCTTCCAACGTCAATTAGTGAAAGAAATTTGTCTGAGTTGTGATGTAGATGGAAACACAAAAACAAAGAAGACAACAACAAGAATGAAAGAGTTTGACATAATAGGGTTAACACAACAAGAACCCTAATTTGTAGTTTTATTTATGATAATGAAGTTTGATATATTCTGCCTCTCTAAGAGGTTTATATCTCAGAAACCGACCTTGACAAGAAAAGAAAATCAGAATCCTTAAATAAAAAGAAAAAATAACAAGATATCCAAAAACAACATAAAATTCAGAAAAATAACAACGTTGGCTCAAACAATATCTTCGGGACCTAATACTGGGGGATCGAAAGTTATGGCCTTTTATTGCCAAGTTATTGGTTTGGGTGTAGCTGTGTCTCACAAATCTATAAATGTATCTGGTAAGCTATCTGAATACCTATTGGTGGCAAACCCTTATCTAACTTTGGCAAATCCCCATCTAACTCTTCAAAACCTTCACTTTCTTCTAGCTTGACCACATCAAGTTGTCTTTCCTATCTATAGTGGATCCAGAACCTAGTATGAACTTGCAACCTATAAGACCATTTTAGGCTATTCGTGGCCATTGCATCAAAATCACCATCCCTTGGGATGATCAATTTCTACTTGAGGGATTGCTATGCATGTCCTGAAAATCCACTTTTATGGAAAGTTCTTTAAAGAAGCTGTATATTTTATCAAATTTACTGTTCCCTTCAGCTTCAAAACCTTTCTTTCTGTCATTGTATAATTTATTTTATACACCCCTTATTTTGGGAGTCTTTGTTGATGCCACAAAGTCAAAACATGGTTCAAAATCTCCTAACTTGTACATTGTAATTTTGTATAATGAGGAAACTTGATGGGAAGTAATGGAACATGATAAAGAAACTTCATCCTATATAAAGTTTATCACCTAAAAAAGAAGAGATAAAGCCATATTTATGCTTCAATGAAATATGAGAAGAAAAACTATCAAGGAAAAGAATGTAATAACATCTTGACATATTTTTTAAATCTTCACTAGCATTTGCTCATTCTTTCAAAACTCCTGGGTAAGTTATACAAGGTCAACTTAGGTTTTTGCCTTTTAGGAGATGTAATTTGCGTGCAAAAGAATGATTGAACATATGCAAGAGTGACAGAGCAGCAGAACTTTCAGACATTAAGCATGCTGTCACTTTGAGAAAAAAAAACAAAAAGGAAATCGGTGTTCTTTGTACATTTTTTCCCCATCTTCAGGGACCATTCAACTTGCTACAATGATCGAAGTTCACTTCTCTAATGGACATACTTGTACAGGTGTCTGAAGCTTCTGTCAGTAGAAACCGAAGTACTATTATTATTCCTGCTGGAAGTTCGCGGGATGAAGGGTGGGCAGCGTTTAGGAACATTCTGGCTGAGATCATTGAAGCATCGAAACTTTTTATGCTGCCCAATCAGGTGATGCTGTGTTACATGTGCAATCACTTTCCCTTCTTCCACTAAAAAGAAAAACTTTCTCATTTATTAAGGGGGTCTCACTTGTGATTATTTCATCCATCTGTTTTTATGCTTGCTAAAACAGCAAAGTTCTGAAAATTCAGAGCAACTTGTTGGACTTTCTGATGACGTAGGGGCTGGCTTCATATCTGGGCACAGTAGCCAATCACCCGCGCCTACTTCTGAACTGAATGTAGACAGATCGGTTGAACTGCCCCCACAGGATGAAATTGGTAATGTGGGGGTATCAAAGGTAATCAGAGTTGATCAGAAAAGATTCTTCTTTGATCTGGGTAGCAACAACAGAGGTCATTTTCTGAGGATTTCTGAGGTGAGATTTTAAGAGAAGTTTTAATTGTAGTCCAATGAGAGTTTTTCTTCCTTTTCTTTTTTGGCCGTGGGAAGGGTGGAGTGATTGATATTTGATAAAATGTAAATTTCTATTTAAGAAGAGGTACCAATGGCCAATGGGCACTGCCCCTATACAGGGCCAGGAAAGCTACGTATCCATGATTCTGTGTTGTGAAGTGAAGGCTTGTGGTGTCCATTTGAAATCGTGATGGAATGTTGTCGAAATGCAGGTTGCAGGTAATGATAGGTCCTCCATAATTCTCCCACTCTCTGGGCTGAAGCAGTTTCATGAGATTGTGGGTCATTTTGTGGAGATAACCAAAGATCGAATTGAAGGAATGACAGGAGCTAATGTTCGGACTATAGACCCCCCTCGAAGATGAATGCTTGTGATTTGAAGGTTTGCAGAGAGAGATAGAGAGAAAAAAGGAAACGGGGAAGACTACAGTGGGTTTGTGAAGAAGCATATCACTCTGTATTCTGTCAAGGGGTTGCTTTGCCATATCAAAGTAGATGTTTGATTAGGGTGTGACTGTGGTCAGTTTGTGTTTCTGTTCTTTCAATCTTCCCTTTTTTTTTTTTTTTCTCATTCAAGTCTAATAATCCGATTTATCTGTATGATGATGAACAGAAAAGTTTCGGAGATAGTTTACAGTGCGCTCCATGTAGTTTACAGTGCGCTCTTTGTAGTGAATAACAGAAGAAACGAATCAGATAATTGTAATTGTTAATTTTTATTTTTATTTTGATAGTGTGGCCCTGGCAAGGTTGTTACATCTATCAATAATGCTCGTTGCAGATGTTTTGTCCAGCTTCAGTTTCATGTCTCTCTCAGACAGCTTGTAAAGATGCCTTATAAATGGTATTTAGAAAACTTAGCTGACTCGAAGAACAAAGAATCAAGAGCATAACAAGAACTTAGAGGTTATTGCCATCCCTCAAATTTTATTTATAGATAAAATCAAGGATTACAAGATGTTTATCAATTACCATAGAGAAAAAGAATCATAACAGCTATATCCTTCTTTATCTAAGGGATTATGTAATTACATAGACTTATTCTAAGTCAAGTAAATATCTAGCTAAATTTAAGCCTAAATACCATAACATGTAGATAAGAATGACTAAAAAATAGCTGATAACAACCTTGAGCTTTGATGCCACCACTTCAACACTCCTCCTCGATGTTTTGGTGTTGAAGCTACACATTCCAATCATTTTCCTTGTTGCTTTAAATTTGTTTTTTAACTGTTCTGATGAGATACAATAAACTAACTCTACTGCCTTTCTTGTTGAAATTATCTAACAGCATGAAATTTAATCTTCATGTGATTATTCCTATCATGAAAAACATATTTTTTTAAAATAATCATCGCTAAAGTGTTATCATAGAACAATTCTGTGGGACTTTATTGATCAAAGTTCAGATTAGTTAGCATTTTCCTTAAGCAGATCAATTGTTTTATTGCCACATAAGATGCTATGTACCCTGTCTTTTGCAGTAGAATGTAATGATTGCTGCTTTGAATTTCAACAGAAAATACTTCTTCCTATAGCAAAACAATATCCTGAGATACTCATCATTACATTATAACTTTCAACCCAATCACGGTTAGAAAAAACAAGTTTAATAAAACTAGATTTCACAAAATATATGTCAAACTCTATAGTCCCTTTTAGATATCTTGGAACCTTTTTGGCTGCCACATAGTGAATTTAACTTGGACTTTGCATGAACCTAGAAAGGTAATTGATAGCAAACACAATATCTAGATGTGTAGCAGTTAAATATAACAAGCTGCCAACTAAATTTCTATAAGCTTTACCATCTTGTTTTTAAGCTCCATCCTCTTTTTTCAAACTTCTTTCTTGGTACCATAGGGGTAATAACTGGTTTGCAATTTTTCATTGCAAACTTATTTAATAGCTTCAAAGAGAACCTTTTTTGACATAGGAAATAACCATATGCATATTGAGTTACCTTCGTGCCTATAAAAATATGTCGGCAAACCAAGTTTATTCATCTCAAATTTATCCTTCATGTTGGCTTTAAATTCTTCTACCAGTTGCTCTCTGTCACTTGTTATCAACAAATCATCTACATATACTGACACAATTAGCTTATGTTTACAAGCATGTTTCACATACAAAGTTATTTCATTCATGCTCTTTTCAAAGCCTAAGCTTAAAAGGTGACTATGTAGTCTGCTATACCAGGCCTTAGAAATCTGTTTTAAGTCCATATAAAGCCTTCTTTAGAAAATATACTTTATTTGCTGCATTCTCTTCTTTAAAACCATTAAGTTGTTCAAAATATATTTATTCATTTAAAAGCCATTTAAAAATGCAGATTTGACATCCAATTGAAAGATATACCAAGCACTTTGAGCTGTTAAAACAAGCAAAAATTTTATCGTATCAAGCCTAGACACTGGAAAAAAAGTATGAGTGAAATCAATACATGGTTCCTATGAATTCCCATTTACTACAAGCCTTGCCTTGTACTTATTGATATTCCCATCTATATTTAATTTAGTTTTAAAAATCCATTTCACGCCTATTGCGTTCTTGTGAACTGATTTGTCTATCAATATCCAAGTTTGATTCTTTTTAATCACGGTGAGCTCCTTCTTTATTATTGCTACCCAAACTTCTGAATTGATTGCTTCTTCAAAATTTATTGGTTCTGTTACAACAACATTACACCTGCTGTAAATATCATCTAAAGACCTTGTCCCCCTCAATGGTTTGTCATCAACATCATCATCCTTTCCATCATCCATTCCATTTTGTTGCTTCTGTTTTGGCCCTTCAGTTAAAGTAATTTTCCAGTTTCATATAGCACTGTTTGAAAATTTCACATCTCTAGCAATCATCACCTTGTTAAGTTTCAAATCATAGATTTTATAGGCCTTAGATTAAGTGTTATAACCTATAAGAATTCCTACATCTGCCTTTTGATCAAGTTTACTCCTCTTAAGTTAAAGCAATTTTCTAGTTTCATGTAGCACTTTCTGAAAATTTTACATCTCTAGCAATCACCACCTTGTTAAGTTTCAAATCATAGATTTTATATGCCTTAGATTAAGTGTTATAACCTATAAGAATTCCTACATCTGCCTTTTGAACAAGTTTACTCCTCTTAACTTTAAGTTACAAAACATAACAAGGGCTACCAAAAACATTTAAATGATTAACATTAGGTTTAAAATCATACCATATTTCATAGGAAGTTTTATCTTCCAAAGCTTTTGTGGCCATACGATTGAGAGGGAAGGATGTTGTGTTTACTGCTTGATAAGCATACAATAAATATATTTTTAGTCCTCTTATGATATGTTTTTTATACTATGTTTTAAGCATAAATAAGCATATTAAGAATTTGTAGAAGAATCAGCAAAGTTTAAGGAATTCGTAAAATATTTTCTATTAATGCGAATATTTCCTTTTTTTTAAGGTGTCGAGCATCCCATTAAAGGCTAAGAGTCTGACATAGAAACGATCCAAAAACATATTTTATTTTAGGATCTAAAAAAGGGACAAAACAAACCTCTAACATGTCATGAATGAAAGAATAAAGCTAATATTGTCGGGTAGTGCAAGAAACCAAGTCAGGAATAAAGTTTATTTTACAGCAGAGTTGGAATTACAATAGAGTTGTGATAACAATAGAGTCCGTTTTCAACACAAATTCTGAGAGATTTAACTAACTCTAAGGACCAGATAAACAAGGAAGGAATTACGTAGCATAAGGATTCTTAATTAGCCTAAGAATCATGAAGAAATTCAGCAACTAAGGAAGAGAATAAATAGAGCAAAACATAGTTGAAACAAGAGGGAGGCAACATTTTTTTCTTCTCTGTTTTTCAACTTTCCAGTTGCTATAAACTAAACTTTAGCTTTCAGTTTATATGAGTTTTGTTCCATTGTGAGAAGAGATATTTCTAACTTTATTTTTGGACATTCAAGTACTTATTTTGTCTGAATTTGGTATGTAAACTATTGTTTTTCATTCAAGCTTTTTGAATAGCTTCTGCAATAGGCATGTTTTTTTTTTTGTGAATTTTCAATATGTAATTGTTGATTTGAATCAAGAAGGAAGAAAAATAAATGAATTTGGTTAATTTAACTTTGAGGTTAAAAGAATAAGACAAGTAAAAATCATTAAGCTTTTTAACGATAGCTTGGAATACTTGATCGTTTTCCGTTCTTAAAGCTTTTTTCATCAAATATAAAAATTGGTTTTCAATCTTAATTCAATTAATGTTAAGGAATTAATTAGGGACTTTTTCTAATTAATTTTTTTTTAATCTTCCTTGCTTAAAGAAATTTTAGTATTTGCTCGAATTAAAAGAATATTTATTTTATTTGATGATCAATCTAATTCGTTGAATGAAAATCTCTTTGAACCGAGTATATGAACACTAAATTATCTTTTGTGTTTTTTTTCCAGAGTTTTAATTTTCTTTAAGTTTTAGTTTCTTGTAAGAAGAATTAGAATAATTTGTATTGAGTTCGACTTGGCTTCACTATAGTGCTATAAAAAATTAAGTCTTTAAAAAGAAAGAAAAGTCAAAATTAATTTTGGTGGTTTTGATAATGACCATTGCCTTGACCCAAAATTTTAATGGCATTTTCTTCTCATATAGCAAACATCTTGCCATCTCCATCAACGTTCTAGTTCTCCTCTTACTAACCCCATTCTGATATGTAGTATAGGGCATTGTCAACTGATGTTTGATCTCTTCTTTCACCAAATAACCCTCAAACTGCCTAGAGGTATACTCAAACTTATTGTTAGATACCTCAACATCTTTAATTTGTTTCATGTTTCTAGCTTAACTAGAATCTTAAACTTCACAAACTCAACAAATACATCAACCTTGGATTAAAAAAAACCCCCATAATACCTACTATAATCATCAATAAACAGAGAAAAGTACTTTAAACCATTCAAAAATTCATTTTGAATAGGGCCACAGATATCTATGTATACTAACTGAAGTTTTATTAAAGCTCTAAAAATTTTATTAAGAAAAACACTTCTGGTCTGCTTTCCTAAATGACAGGCTTTACAAATGTCATTTTGTTTTTGTATTTTTGATAAACTAGAGGCCATCTGTAAATTAACCATCTTTTCTAAGGTTGCATAATTAAAATGCCTCAATCTTTTGTGCTATAGAACAAAATCGTTTTCAACAATAGTGTTAGCACACAAATAGATTTCTTTCCAATTAACATTAAAACTCTTATTCATTATTTTAATAGTGAGCAATAATACCCCTTTGTTGTCTTTAATGTCACACACTCCATCATTTAAAAACAAAGAGTAACTAAATTGAATTGGTTGTCTTACACTAATAAGATTTTGATTAATCTTAGGTACATAAACTACGTTTTTTAGAGATTTTGTACATGAAAAAGTGTCTACTTCAACCATTCTTTTTCCTTCAACCTTCACATAGTCTTCATTACCAATTCTGACTTTAGACGAATAGCTTCTATACAAATCCTTGAACAAACTTAATAAAACCACTATCAATAAGCCATGATGAATTGTTTACCTTGGTTGTGATACACACTTCTTCTATTGTTGCCATGAACAAAAGCTCTTCCTTAGCTTCTAAATTCTTTTCAACTTGAGCTTATTTTTCTGCATCTGCCTTGTTCTTACAAAATCTTTAAATATGGCCAAATTGCTTGCATTTTTTGCATTGTGCATTCTTGAGCCAGCAATAAACTTCAAGGTGATTTGTTTTTTGATGGTATTTGTAAGGAGGGAAGTGCTCTCCTTTCTTTCCCTTCAGTGTAGTTGCTTTATTACTAGTTATTTGATTGTCAACCTTTTTATTTTTCTTTTTTTCCTTTTGATTTCTTCTATAAGAGTTCTTTGCCTGACTCATTTCTTTTGAAACTGCAACTTCACTTGTGCCTTCTTGTCTGTAAGCTTGCTTTAATTACTCCATAGCTTGTAATGCATTTACTAACTCTTTAAGACTCATTTATAAAAAAAATCTTTTGAGTCTTCTAGAAAGAAAATTTTATGCTCAAATTTTTTTGGTAAACTTACCAAAACCTTCTTTATTATTCTTGAATCAGGAAAATCTTCCCCTAATAGCCTCATTTGATTCATAATCTTTGAATTTTTTTAGAAGTCTTTGACAATCTCGGTTTCCTTCATCTTCAGAGCTTTAAACTGTCTTTTGAAATTCAAAATTTGCATCTTTCTGAACTTTTTTTTATCACCATGAAATTCAACTTTTAACTTGTTTCATGCTTTTTTAGCAATTTGACAAGCCATAATTCCAGGAAGACTTCTTTACTCATAGCTTTATGAAGAAAATACCATAATAGATAGATAAGTAAAACTAAAAAATAGCTGATAATACCTCCAGTTTTGATGCCACCACTTCAATATATGTATTCTAGTACTGGTCATCCATCAGTACTAGCATAAAACTAAATTTTCTATTGTCTTCTCGTAAAATCATTAAAAGATTTTTTAGTTTTTGTGATCGTAGATTTTATATTTTCTCCACTTTCTTTTATTTTTTCTTTAAAGATTTTTAGTTCTTGATATTAGGATTGGATGATCCAGTTCTTTTTTTTAGTTTGTTTGGTAATTGATCCAGTTCTTTTTTTTGTTTGTTTGGTAATTGATCCAGTTCTTATTGAGTAGTTCTTGAGAGATGTATTGATTTTTTTTTCCACAGACTACCTTAAAGTGAACTAAGGTATATATTACATATACCTCATCTATGTTCCACACTGAAGATGATAGATCTATCAAGACTTCAAGGAAAAAGGTAATAAAAGGACACTGATATTTTTTTAGTTTCTATTTACTTAAATAATATTTTCTACTCCAATTGATAACATAACAATAATATTTTTAAAATTATATTTAATTATCAGTTATTATCATAAATATGGATCAGTAATTAGTTAAATTACAAAATGAATAAGATATATCTTTTTGACCAAGTGAGTAGATAAATCATTACCTACACTGAATAAATAAAAACATTCATAGTTTATAACTCCAAGATATTGTTATTTTAATGTTTTAAAGATAATCATAGACATTGCCTTTTAAATGTGTTTGTTTTCTTGAACATTTAAAATTAATAACGCATTAACCGAGACAGACCTCTTCTTTGAGATTAGAGAAAACATGTACGAGAAGCAGAATTAGGTAAAGTTTTATTGAATTCAATATTATTCTAACACATGGAGTGATGGAGGATCAGCCGCTCTATATATTAGATGCTGTAAGGTTCGGGTTTTGGCAAGTCCTTGACGAGGCCACATAGCAACGTATTATCAGGAATATTGTACTCGTCCCTTAGGGAGCGAGCAGGGGAAAGAACACTGGCATACAACTGTTGTCCTAGATAAGCCCTCTCCCACATCTCTGACCTGATGTTCCACATTCCAGCATTGTCGAATGTCAAAAGAATGGCAGCCCAGGATTTGGGGAAGACCTGAACGGTTGTCCTGCTCACTGCATCAAGAAGATTGTAGTGCTTTCTCTTTTCAGGTGTCCAAGTGCCTGGCTCCACCCTGTTGCATATTAATTAATTAATTAGTTGGTTATAAATATTCACAATAAGTTTTTTAAAAACATTCACTGCATGCATCTGCGTTTGTTTAGTTAATTAATTAATTAATTACTTACGCGACTGCGAAGAAGGAATAACCATCCAAGTGATATGATTGCATGCTCTTCTCGTGGTTCTCGAAGATGATCTCTACGAAGTTACGGAAAGTGAGGTTAAGGACATTGGGTTGTGAGACAATCTTAGCTTGAGCAATGTCTGCTTGTGGACTGTCCTGCATGGTGTCATATTTGAACAACTTGTCTGCAACCCCATAGTACTCGGCAATTTTGAGAGGTGTCTCTGGATCAACGTGAGAGACGCCATTGAGGGCATAGCGAAGCTTGCCACCTTCTCGGCTAGCTGAGTTTACGAGCTTAATGGTGCGGGTGATGTTGATGGAACCGTAGTGGTAAGAGCCTTGAGGGTTAGGCCTAGCAGCACTGGCTGTAAGGTTCCAGCGGAAGGAACGGAATTGATTGAGAGACCAAGCCCATCCAACTGGTGCCTCAGGGAGCTCAGGTGATGCTGGACCCTTGCCGTTGGTGTAACGAATGATGCCCTTGGCGGTGAGAACCTGCTTATTGAATCGGGTGGAAGCCACCATGTAGTAGTCTTTGGGAGCTTGGTTGGCTGTCACGAGGACACTGAAGCATTGTCCAACATGGACATCGAGTGACTCGTACACGTTTTGCACCACATGGGAGCCCTCCATCTCCACAAGCTTCATCGTATGGCCTTGGATCCTGAAATTGAGAGTATTCTTGAGCCCAGCGTTGCAGATTCTATACTTGTATGTCTTTTCAGGCTTCATTGTGAAGAGAGGCTCATCCTTGCCATCTCCCATAGCGTTTTTGCCATTGATGAGGACGCCGTCAGGCCTTGCAAGAGAGCGCCCGCTATCCAATAACTTCTGGAGAGCAGTGTGGCTCTTAGTGTACCAGTCATTAAGTACGACAGTGTAGTCATCCTCGGGATCAGCATAAGGTACAGGGATGAGTAGGCGGCTGTTGATGCGAAGGCCGCCAAAGCCTCCAGCTGCACGGTGCATGCCTGTGGTTGGGTAGTAGATGTAGCTACCAATCTGGTCCTTAACCTGGAAGTGGTAGGTGAAGTTGGTTCCTGGGAGGATTGGACAGTTGGTCCCAAGAACTCCATCTTGCCATGAATTCTTTCTCTGCTGGATGCCGCTCCATGTCAGAAGGAAGGGCTCATCAATGTTGTTGAAGACATTGATGACAATGTTGTTGTTACTGGTGGAGTTGATATTGGGTCCGGGGAATTGATCATTGATGAGAATCACCTGTTGGGGAACCCCCAAAGGAGAGAGGGTGCCGTAGGTGACGTTCCATGTGAAGAACAAGTAAGGGTCTTCACCCTGGACTCCCAACATTGCTCCTGCAGAGAGGCAAAGCAAAACCATGAACATCACCCCAGCCATCTCTGATCTGTGTGTGTGATTTTGGATCGTGTAACCCTTTCCTCAGCTTCCCCCCTCACACAATTAATCTCGTTTCTTCTATAATTAAGAAGAGAGATCTACCTTCTTCTACATCTGGAATGCGCTGCGTACCCTCCTCTTTTATACCATGCATGCAAGGAAATTCTACCATCCGATTCCGCATATTCCTCTCTTAGGCTCTCCCCCCTTGCATTGCTCCCTTCCTCACATTCAAAGCAATAAATGAGGATCTACCCCGAGTTTAATGCACTCCTTAGTTTGCTTTGCTTTTTTTTTTTTTTTTTTTACTTTTAAAAAATTAATTAACAGATGCATGCCCACAACTCATGTTTCCTAATATTCATATCAAGTGCCTTTGACGTGATTGATTATATGATCAATGCTTTTAATTTTTCCCCTGTTTCAAATGAGTAGGGTTTTTCTTTTTTAAAGGTTTTTAATTTATTTTGTTATCTTTTCCACCATTTTTGTTTCAATCGCAACCAACTATGACCAATTTGTTACTTAATATAGAGAAATATTCAGTCAAATGTCTAAAACATTGCCTTATTTTTTTTTTTTAATGAAATTCAAATATTGTGTCAAATGTGTAAGGAATTGCCTTGGTTTTTTTTTTTTAAATCCAAATTATTTTTCTAAACAATTACTATACTTATATTTAATCAAATTGGAACAAATCCCCATCTGTAGTTTAATTAAATAGGACATTTGCACAAAATAAAATTTTGAAGCTAGTAAAGGCTAAAACTGATCGAGAATTTAAACTTGGAAATTAGTGTAAGACTTGTCAATATATCATGAGTGGCAAATTAAAATATTTGACAAATACCCTTTTTCTTATGGTACATATTTCTTGGGACATGAGATGTGAATCAAATCCATATTTAAATTGAAATTAAGATTTCTTTTTCTAAATCAAATAGATTAATCGATTAACATTAAGAAAAGTTGACAAAATTGAATATTTTTCATGACAAGACAAACATTGTTTAGTCGAAAAACACTTTGTAAGATGTTAATATGATAAACACCTGAGTCTCGATATATCTTCATAAAAAAGAAAATGAAAGAGAGAGAAGATGCTATGTTAATTTAGAGATCGAATGTTATAAAAGTGGGGAGAGTCGTACCTGTCTAGTCCATCTATGGAAACAGCTTTCGGTTATTTTGACCTTGTCTGTCATCTTAAGAACTTAAAATTAGGCCATGACTATTGAAATAGAGAAGAAGATGAAACGGCGCTGTGCTGATATCTCTTACAGGACAGTGGAGGTAATATCATCTTATTATGTGTAGGTTACATCCCGTGACTTTTTTTTTTTATTAACATGGTGTTTGAACCAGCTTGCGTGTGCTTCGATTAATCCCACAAGTTCTGAAGCTAACATCCATATAAGCTTTCAGTGGCCCTGAGGTTTGTGAGATTTAAACCGGTAATCTATAAATAACAAACTCAGGACCTGATGATCAGTTAAGCTACACCCCTTAAGATTAAATCCCGCACCTCATGCCTCCTTAACTTTTTATTTATGGTTATATCAACTCCTTCACCAAATCTTGATTTGTAATTAATATATAATCCCGCACCTCATGCCTTCTTAATTTAGTTGGCATAATTAATATGGTCTCCTAAGAACACCATCATCTTTTACCATTTGCTATTGCGGAGAAGATGCACTAATTTCATGTGGGCATGGAGAGAGACTACTTACAAAAAGAAATATGAAAGTACTGCAAATAGATTATTTTAAGTTTGTTCTTTCTTGTTTTCAATCTTCATCAATTCAGTTCTTTAATTTTCCCGTTTTATTCATTTATATATTTCTTTTAATTTTAAACAAATATACCCGCACAAGTGGTAATATCAACTATTCAGCTAATTTAACAGATTTTCGTATCTAATAATATTAACGGAGGGTTTAATACCTATTAAAATCATCAGTAAAAGGTTTGATATAATCCAAATTCAAATAAAGGGATAATAATAATAATAATAATAAAGAGTACAGGGACAACCATCAAAGTGAGTTCTCGAGTGTAATTTAGTTGATCATATGTTCAGTCAACATAGTGGCGTCGTAGCTTAAAAAAAAAAAAAGAAGAAAATAATGGATCAATTTTTTTTTTTGTACCATTGAGTCCTATTTTGTGATTGTTGATTAGCTTCGGCTAATGACTTTAGGATACTCGAGTTATAATTGTTGATTAGTTTCAGCTAATGGCATTCAAGATGGATGCCCGGGTTATGATTGTTGACAAGCTTAGGCTAATGACATCCTAGCAGGATGACCGGATTGTGTTTGATGATTAATTTCGGCTAATGGCATCGAAGACGGATGGTTGGGTTATGATTGTTAATCAATTTCGGCTAATGGCATCCTAGGAGGATGACCAAGTTGCGTTTGATGATGAGCTTTGATTAAGGGCAACCTAGAGTGATGACCAGTTTGAATTTGAGGGTTGGTTTTAGTTAACAGTATTCGAGATGGATGACCAAGTTTGATTATTGTAATTAACCTTGATAATAGACGAATTACTAAGGGTGATGTTACGTAAGTAAGGAGAAATGAAAGAATTGTACTCTTCTGGATTGTAAATGAAAAGTATCATTAATATTCCTTTAATTATCCATTTCTATGTTTTTAAATTAATTATAATGCTTGAAATTATCTTGTGTTGTAACAGGGACTTCACATCAATAAGGTGCGTAAAGAAATTTGTTTCATGGCTCACACATTTTAAAAAGAACTATGTTCACTTATTATCGGTGTTATGTATTTTGTAGGAACGAATGTACTAATTGTATAATTACTATTCGACACTTTTGGAATGACTGGTATCGATAGTTGTAATGGAACACTGACGCAAATGTATGGACATGTAAACATGATGTTATAAATTCATGTATGTGGTATTCTCTCTTATGAGAATGTTGTACGGTGAAATCACTTGAATATTGTACTATACTAAGAAATAAATTCTATTATGATAAACCCCTTAATATCGTTGCAAGAATGTGCACTGTGATTATTTATGGAATGTTGATTTATATTACCCTATGTGGGTTGTGCTTTACTAATGAATGGAACACATTTATAAATTCGTAGAATGACATTGTCAAAGCATCAATAATTTGATGATAAAAAAAAATTCACCATCGATTTTGGCTTTGAAAAAGCTGAGATGTTACATATGTAATCTTTCTAGTGTTATATGCATCAATCTCCAAAGGATAAATGTGATCTTCCCATTGCTACATGCATTAATCTCTAAGGAATATACTTGGTCTACTTAATGCTATATGCATCATTTTCCAATGGATAGACTTGGTCTCTTTAGTACAAATAGCAACATCATCTAATCACCACTCTTTAGTGGTGACTCTTATACCCTATCAAATAACAAAAAAAAAAAAAATAGGTTCATCCTTTTTGGGTTCCACACAACCATTTAGGAATTTGTTTAGACAATAGGCATAATATCCTCAATCTCTTAGAATTTTTCTAAGTATAGATTCTTGGTATTTTACATCTAAAAGAATTTATTTCAATCTAGATACATATTGTTTCATGTTTTTTATTTCAATCTAGATACATCTCCTTTTTATATTAGCAAAACTCATCTCTCTACCTAAATTGGGAAATTAATTAAATTCTTCGCATATTATTATATCATGAAGGCTGGGGGTCTAATGGTGAAGCAAGATTTTACCAATATGTCCTTACCAAATAACATAAGATCAAGAAAAACTTACGGATATAAATTTTTTAGAATATAAACACATCTAGTAAAAACGTATTGGGTCTGGCACTAGCCAAACCTAGCTGTCGCACGTTCCCCACGCGGCGATTCGGCGATTTTTCGTTATATTTGCTTGATTGGTTCTTTGGGAGTCGCCACCTAGTATTTCATTGAGGGTTACTAGGAAACCCGGATATACTGGTCTTTGTCAAAAATTCAAGGGTAAGGGACTGATTGTGGCTAGGGAAGGTATTAGCACCCCTAACGCACCCTACCTGAGATAAACTGCTTTGCGGTTTGAAGTGATTTGAAAATTTGAAATGTTAGTTAAATTCTTAAGGCTTTAATAAATCAGTTATTAAATCCCAAAATAAATATAGAAACATGTTCTTACATTTTCACGGGAAATACAACATGATTTTATTTATCCTTGAGATATTTAATCATATTCAAATTAAACAATTAATTCCTTTTGTTTTTTTATTATTTTTAACAATTAAAGAAAATATTCAAAAAAAAACAAAACACCCACCACCACTACTTTTTTACTATACTCATTCTGTTACATGTTTATAGAATAACATAAGCTAAAAACATTTCTCAGAGAATTAAATACATGTTCAAACATTTATAAATTACAAAAAGGTCCCTAAAAAGTCCAGGAACAGTAGAGGAGGCCCTCGGGAACTGTGGGGCAGTGGTGGCGCGTCTCCCCACGCGCGGCCGTCATTGGCGGCGCGTGGGCTCACGCGCCGCCGCAAAATCAACCGGCCGGGGGGATCTGTTATAGCTTCCTCCCCTCTTCAATTTCCTTGCCGGTGGCGACCTGCAAAAACAACCACAAACGCAACAATAGTTGATTTTTCTTTCATTGTTTTCGGATCTGCTTCTCCCTTCTCTTTTTTCAAGTCTGTCGAATCTGGAGCTCAGTTTGGTTGCATGCGCCGCCAACAGACCAGACGTGTGGATGGCTGGATCGGCAACCTCCCTCTTCCTCCTTCATTTCTACACCGGCGGTGTCGTCCACCGCTGCCACGGTTGGGCGATCAGCGCGCCTTTCAAGTCTCCCTCTTCTGCCCTTCGGCCTCCCTCCTTGGTTCTTTGTCTTCTCCGTCATGCGCTGCTGTTGGCAGCGGAGAAGAAAGGAGAGTGAGGGGGAGATGAAGAGGTTGCTGGCTGCTGCTGTTCGGTGAGCTGGGTCTGCTGGATCTTCGGACGGCGCTGCTGCGGAGACACTGCTGGTTTGCCCAAATGGTGGGCAGCTGAAGAACAGCGGAGGCTGCCGCTGTGTTCGGTCCAGAGATGAAAGGAGCAGCGGTCGGTCTCTGTCGGGTGGAGCTGGAAAGGACAATGGGGGAATGGTTCTGTTCTGTGGTGGCCTTGGCTGGTTTTTCGAGTTGGAGATAAACCAGAGAAGGAAAGGGGTTTTGACTTGTTGGGAAGATGTGGCCAGGGGAGCTGGCGGCTGGAGGAGTTATGTGACGGTTTGGCTTGGGTTCTGGAGAGTGAGGGACCCCCCTCTGCCAAGAAAATGGATAGACCCCAGGAGATGGGAAGGGCGGCCTCCAGAAGAGAAAGGTCAGGGGTTATTTGGTCTGCTTTCAAGGCCAGGGGGATGGCGGCTCTCTCGTCTCTCTGTTTTTGGCCAAGGGAAGGGACCGTGGCTGGCGGCTCAGGGGAGAAGATTTGGTTTTCTTAGGGTTCTTTTTTTTTTGTGTCTAGCTGATGCCCCCTCTTGTTCGTAAATTTCTCCCCGTGTAAAAATTTTCTCCCCCCTTTTGTGTTCACTGTAGCTTAGTATTTATAGGAAAAGTTTTGCTAGGTTTTCAAACTAGTCCCTCAACTTTTCCTTTCCTTTTCTTTTTCTCTTTTTTTTGTAAATTTTGATTTTTCTTATTTTTTTGTATTTTTGAAAACGAGCAATATCAACATCAACTCAATAAGAAAAATCAGTGATCATAAAATTTACACGTTTAAAAATTGAACGCGTTCCAAATTCCTTTGAAAATTTTAATTCTTTTGAGATGACGTTGAAAATGCTAAAAACGATGCAAATATATCAAAAATGCATTTTTTGGGGTTTTCATTGTTTTTTTGCTATTTTTTGGTTTTTTCTGTAAATTTATCAAAAACACGGGTCAAAAATTGGGTAGCAACACTAGCCATGAATGAGCTTGATAGTGAGCCAAGCCCTAGGCATGCTAGATCTGATGCTAGCTAGACTCAAACACAACTAGGCTTGGCAGTAGCGCCAAACCTAGCCACGGATGGGCTTAGTAGTATGCCTAGCCTAGGCGTAATGGGTTTGGTGCTGGCCAAACCAAAGAGATAATTGAGTCTAACAACATCAATTTTGTAGATTTTTATATAAAATCATAGAGAAATCATTTCTCAACAAATAGGCTTAATTAAACAGGTCTATACTCCACCAGGACCATTAGATGTATTAAAGTTTTTCATGGCCAGTCATGTCACCATCTTTTAGCTAGATAAAATTAGTGAAATACAACTCACAATACAACTCAAAATATCACAAAGATGACATCATACTTCAGTCTCTCCTCTCCACCAAAGGGCAAGACTCATGGGTTATAAATACATCATAAGATCTTCATAACAAATATTCACAATCTTCATTCTGTACTGCATATATATTTTCAGAACATCTCTCTATAGAGTATTATTGTATTTTCTCTCTAAAAAAAATACTTATTTAAGCATCGAGGAATCCCCACCTCCATCATAAGGGATCTTTTGCAGGTATTAGCTAGGGGTGATCATTTTTTGTTCAGTTCGGTTTTTTCCTTTAAAAATCAACCAAACCGGGGGAAAAAAAAGGGACCCAAACTGAACCAGAACCGGTCCAAACCGACCAGTTTCGGTTCGGTTTGGGTTCGGTTTTTGAGGTCCAAAACCTGAAAAACCAATGGTTATTTTTCTAGCTCCTTTTTGGCTTTGTAATGGGCTGTTAATGGACTTCATAATGGGCTTTTAGTAGATTTTTGATGGGTTTATAATAGATGTTAATAATATCTAATTTTCTTAAAAGATTCCAAAGTATATTTTATTTTTTACCACTAAATATTCATTTATATTAAGTTATTATCGTCAATCTTGTGTTCAATATATTTTTTACCTTCCTAATTTTTTTTCTCCTGTTTCAAAACAGTTTAAATAACACACACTCACACACCAATAAGTTAAAATCCAAATTAATCCAAATTACAAACCAATACCTTTAAAGGCTTAAAGAAAAAACAACAAATAACATTATCATAAAACACTCCAAGCTAAAAAAATAAATCTTCATTTGCACTTTGATACCTGAAATTCAAAATATAGAATTATAATATGATAAATTAAATTTGAAGATATAAAAATAAAAAAAATAGTATTTTTACCATATGTTTTCAATAAATGCATCAATTTGTGAACTAATTATCATCTGTTGCTAGATGCAACTTTCCACTGAATTCTACAAAATAAAAAATTAAACATGTTAGAATAAAAAATATGTTAATATTTATGCATGTTGGAATATGCAGTATATACTGTATAGCAATGATGCAAGTGCACCAGCCAACAACTATGGGTAAAAATAAGAAAAAAAAAATAATACCCACTACATTTCTGTGTTATACTTATTCGGGGTTTCTAACATACATGAAGCAAGTTGAAATGGACTACCATATAGCAGATTGCTCAAAAACAGATTGCCAAACTAATAATACTACCATGTTAACCATCATATTCCTACCATGTTATAACCACGTGCTAAACTAATTGCCCAAAAATAGATTGCCCAAGAACAGATAAAAGGTTGAAATGCAGTAATGCACAATGCAGCTTAGTGTGGAGACCTGGAGCAGTAACAAAACCAATGAACTATAATCAACTACAACATAACAAGAGGCAGTAACAAAACTCAAATTCTAGGAGGATAAATGATAATAATTTCTGTTCAATGAACTACAACATAACAAGAAGCAATCAGAATATCTGCATTTTATCTTTTATGTATATATAATGTGTTCATTTACAGCATGTTTTATAATTTCACATACAAACAAACAATGTCGTTCACTTATTTTACCAGAATTGGCAACACAAGTATTCATTACTCCAGCAACATCAAACTATTCAAAAACAGAATTGAAAACCAACTATTCATTACTCCAGCAAACTATTCAAAAGTGCATATAGTTCACATCAACCAGAATTGAAAACCAAGTATTCAAAGCTTATGGTTACCTTATAAATTGATTTTTGAGCATTCAACAAAATCAACACAGCAACCGTATCTCTATTCTTTGACCCCTGCATTGAAAATAAATGCAAATACAATTAATTAAATAGATGATAAATAGATAAATCTAGGCAAAATACGAGCAGCCATTAGTTAATTAATTAAAACAGAAAAAAACAAAATTAAAATTCAATCTATAAAACTGTTTTGGTTTCGGAGTAGTGGAGACTGTGGAGTACCCGTGATCTTCCGTAGATGAAGAGGAACGTCGATCTGTTTTTGAGAGGCTTGAATGGTTTCAATTGATGGAAACACAAACTGAAAGAAAAGGATGAAGAGGAATTGTTTTGGATCTCTATGTTTCTATTTTTTAAGTCTAAGGAGACTGGAGAGGGAGAGATGAAGAGGTGAGAGGGGGTGGGTGCTCTGGCTAGGGTTAGTGGCGAGGGAGAGGGGGGATGGCCGGTGGGTGTTGCAGTGTAAATAGGGTTAGAGTGGAGAGTCGGGAGAGAGGCGAGAGTGGGCATCGTTTTCTATTTACACCAGTGGTGGGTAGGGACCTTTTTTTTTAACCGGTTCGGTTCAGTCCGGGTGAACCGTTCCTACATTACAAAACCAAAAACCGAACCGAACCGGGAATTTTTCTAACTATTCTAATCAGTTTAATCAATTTTTTTCTAGGTTTGGTTTTTTTAGTTAATTGTTTTCGATTTTCTTAGTTTATTCGGTTTTCCGGTTTGTTTGATCACCTCTAGTATTAGCTACAAGCTATTTTGATCTACCAAATATCAAATACAAGCTATCAATCACCTTAGTAAAGAAGAATGAATGAGATTATTAGGATCAATTGATTAACCTATTATCTAACCTGGAAGCCTTATTCCTAGATTACTTGAATTATTGAGACTTCATCCTAGCAAATTAAGGATTAATTTAGCACAATGAGAGTGATTGGGGGGGGGGGGGGGGGTTAACAGAGGATATGGAGAAAAAAAATAAGAATCAACATGTGTGTGTAAGTAGTATTTTTCAAAAAAAAAAATAAAACAAAGAAAAAAAAAGAGAATAATAAGAAAAAGGTGGTGCTAGGCTCCCAACCGTACGTGTAAATTTAGGCAGGAGGTAATGTCTTCCAAAGCAAAATTCTAGGAAAGCAATGCATAAAACTCGGGGTCGTATAGTTTGATTATGTGAGATGTGAGGAAGGGAGAAATGCAAGGGGGCAGAGCAAAGAATGAGGACAGAGGAATTTGCGGGAATTCAATGGTTGATATTTAGTATATGCATGGAGGATCCGAGTATAAGAGAGGGAGGAGAATTGAAAATGTAGAGAAGAAGGCAAATCCATATATCTTCTTCCATTAACTAGGGAGGAATAGAGAGAATTTTGAATTTCGTTGTGATTAGATCCAAGCGAGGAAATAAGGGTTAATTACTACATAACCCGATCATCGAAATGGCTGGGGTTATGATAATGGTGTTGCTCTGCCTCTCTGCAGGGACCATGTTGGGAGTCCAGGGTGAAGACCCCTACTTGTTTTTCACATGGAATGTCACCTATGGTACCCGCTCTCCTCTGGGAGTTCCTCAGCAAGTCATTCTCATTAACGATCAATTTCCAGGTCCCAACATCAACTCTACCTCCAACAACAACATCGTCCTCAATGTCTTCAATAACCTTGATGAGCCCTTCCTTCTGACATGGTAATTTCTTAAATTTGCTTAATTTCACACACACATATAATATTTTTTAATTGAATTTTCATTTGGTCAAAATAAATAAATCCATGCATGCAGGAGCGGCGTCCAACAAAGGAAGAACTCATGGCAAGATGGAGTGCTTGGGACCAACTGCCCAATCCTCCCGGGAACCAACTTCACCTACCACTTCCAGGTTAAGGACCAGATTGGTAGCTACATCTACTACCCGACCACAGGCATGCACCGTGCAGCTGGAGGTTTTGGCGGCCTTCGCATCAACAGCCGCCTACTCATCCCTGTACCTTATGCTGATCCCGAGGATGACTACACCGTCATACTTAATGACTGGTATACCAGCAGTCATGCCACCCTCAGGAAATACTTGGATGACGGCCGCTCTCTTGCAAGGCCTACTGGTGTCCTTATCAATGGCAAAAACGCCAAGGGAGATGGCAAGGATGAGCCTCTCTTCACAATGAAGCCTGGAAAAACTTACAAGTACAGGATCTGCAATGCTGGGATCAAGAATACTCTCAATTTCAGGATCCAAGGCCATACAATGAAGCTTGTGGAGATGGAGGGATCCCATGTGGTGCAAAACGTGTATGAGGCACTCGATGTCCATGTTGGACAATGCTTCAGTGTCCTCGTGACAGCTAACCAAGCTCCCAAAGACTACTACATGGTGGCTTCCACCCGATTCAATAAGCAGGTTCTCACCGCCAAGGGCATCATTCGTTACACCAACGGCAAGGGTCCAGCATCACCTGAGCTCCCTGAGGCACCAGTTGGATGGGCTTGGTCTCTCAATCAATTCCGTTCCTTCCGCTGGAACCTTACAGCCAGTGCTGCTAGGCCTAACCCTCAAGGCTCTTACCACTACGGTTCCATCAACATCACCCGCACCATTAAGCTCGTAAACTCAGCTAGCCGAGAAGGTGGCAAGCTTCGCTATGCCCTCAATGGCGTCTCTCACGTTGATCCAGAGACACCTCTCAAAATTGCGGAGTACTTTGGGATTGCAGACAAGGTGTTCAAATATAACACCATCAAGGACATGCCATCAGCTAAGATTGGTAAGGTTGTCACACAACCCAATGTCCTCAACCAAACCTTCCGCAACTTTGTTGAAATAATCTTCGAGAACCACGAGAAGAGCATGCAATCATACCATTTGGATGGTTATTCCTTCTTTGCGGTCGCGTAAGTATATATTTTATCTAATTAATTAGTTTAAGTAGATTTCTCATATTTGCAAGCTAATATTCTATATGTGTTTTTTAATTGAGATTAAACTAATTATATTGATTAATATAATAATATATCTATATGCACACAGTATTGAGCCTGGCACTTGGACCCCTGAGAAGAGGAAGAACTATAATCTCCTTGATGCAGTGAGCAGGACTACTATCCAGGTCTTTCCCAAATCCTGGGCTGCCATCTTCTTAACTTTTGATAACGCTGGGATGTGGAACATCAGGTCTGAGATGTGGGAGAAAACGTACCTTGGTCAGCAGCTCTATGTTAGTGTTCTCTCCCCTGAACTCTCTCTTAGGGATGAGTACAACATTCCTGACAATGCTCTGCTCTGTGGGAAAGTCAAGGGCTTGCCCAAGCCTAAGCCATACACCATATAAGTCAAACTACCAGACCCCATTCCACCTGATACGGTCTCGTCGAATGGGTAGCTGTATGAGAGAAGAGAGAATGATGACAGCAAAGCGGTGGTGCTCAACCATAGAATAATTCTTCGCATTGTATGAAGTACTTAATTGCGAACAACTTGAAGAGGGAGTAGAGGCAGGGTAATTAAAAGATAAAGAAAGGTTGAGGACAACCTTAATTGTTTTGACAATTTTATATTATGATTGTATCAACCTTTTTTTTTTAAAAAAAAAAACGCCATGATATTTTTTTTTTGTTGTTTTTTATTCCAATCATTATAATTTCATAATATACATATGTACTAGTTACTTTCCTTGCCTAAATAAATATCAATTAATTTTTTATATTATGATTGTATCAACCTTTTTTTAAAAAAAAAAAAAAACGCCATGATATTTTTTTTTGTTGTTTTTTATTCCAATCATTATAATTTCATAATATACATATGTACTAGTTTCTTTCCTTGCCTAAATAAATATCAATTAATTAATTGTATGTGGTTTCAAGTGGGTTACTCGCGAAGATCAACTATAATTCAATTTTGATATTAATATTCTTCCTCTCTTAGAATATTTCGAGTTGGAATCTCATCTTTACATGAACAACAGAAGTAAAAAAAAAAATTATCGGTCTGTTTTGTCTTTATACTCTTGCTCTTCTGCTTCTTCTTCTTCTTCTTCTTCTCGTTTTTTTTTTTTTTTGATTTTATCCATTATTTACGTCACTTTCTATGGATCATACTGTTGTGTAAGGTTTATTAATGCCAAGCGATACCAAGAAGAACTAGGTTTACTGATTCTAGGATTCAATAGAAAAGATAGCAGAAAAATAGAATTAACAAAGGAAAGAAGTCTGATATTGAATTGCAGAAAAAATAAAAATTACAAGGAATTAGAAACAAGAAGCCTCACACCACTCAAGAAAATCACTCTTATTTTGAAATCACACCAAATCAAAGAACTTTTCATTACAATCTACCCTTCTAGACATATATTCTACATTAAATAGAAATACATATTATAGTTATTTATTAGATAGCTACCAACTAAGATAAGAACAATAACAGTTTATAATTAACTACTCCTGCCATTTGAAATTATAAGATTATCTTCATCCATTATTAATTAACTGTCTCCTTGTCAACATGCTTTACTGGAACATTCATGTCAACATGCATTGTTGGAATTGTGGCTTGCATAGAGTACTTCAATCCTCTAGAGTCTGCAAAATCTGTAGTTGTTGCAACACATTGCTTCTTGTTGGAATTTTGGTCCCTTTCATTTGTATCAATTTCCTCTCTTCCCCAGTAACTTACCTCGGGCAAGTAATGTTCAACATAACCTTTAAAAAGTTGAGGATTAAGACGATGGACTTCATGATCTTATAACCAGACTACTTCTGATTTTGGCTTGGATCCCCACTTTACCAAAAACTTATAATAACCTCCCCTCTTGGTAGAGACAAATTGATGGGTTAATATTGAGTCAACAGTTTCTGGTGTAGGTTGAACTTGCAGAATTGTTAAAGGACGATCCTCTAATTCTTGAGTAGACATAGAACCTTGATAAGTCATAAGGTCTTCTACATTGAAAACTAGACTGAACTGGAGGTAAGTTAATTACATAAGCATTAGATCCCAACTTCTTAAGGATCTTAAATAGACCAATCTCCTTGGCGCGCAATTTGTGATACATTCCAGGGGAAAATCTTTCAGGTCGCACTCTAATCAAAACCAAGTCCCCTTCCTTAAAATGCAGCTCTCTCCTATTTTTGTTAGCCTCTGCCATCTTGCATTTAATTTATTCATGTAGGTTCAACATAAAAGCTGCAAAATCCACTCCTGCCTCACTAACCTTTTGAGGTAGAGGCAGAGGAGTAACATCAGTAGGAATCTTTGGTTTTAACCCATAAACTAATTCGAATGGTGTGGTGCTTATTGTCCGATTGACAGAATTATTGTATGCAAATTCAGTATGTGGAAAAATTAGATCCCAACTCGCATCATGTTCATTAATTAAACATCTGAGCAGATTGCCTAGGCTTTTGTTGGTCACCTTAGTTTGGCCATCCGTTTGTGGGTAGAAGGCATTATAAAATAGGAGTCTGGTACCCAACTTAGCCCAAAGAGTCTTCCAAAAATAACTAACAAATTTAACATCCCTATCAGATATAATGGAGACTGGAATGCCATGTTAACGCATAATTTCTCTCAAGAATTGTGAAGCAATATGATAAGCATCAAAAGTCTTATGATATGGAACAAAGTGAGCCATTTTAGAAAATCGATCCACCACCACCATGATAAAGTCATTACCTCGAACAGTTCTTGGAAGGCCAAGTATAAAATCCATACTCAAATCAACCCAAGGTCTCTGCAAAATTGGTAATGGTGTGTATAAGCCAATATTGTGCTTACCATCCTTGTTCATTTGACAAATTCTGCACCTGCTCATAATAATGTTGATGTCCCTCCTCATATTGGGCCAGTAGAAACAATCAGCAACTAAAAAAATGTCTTGTCTTGCCTAAAATGACTTGCCATTCCTCCTCCTTGTAGTTCCTGAATAATAAACTCCCGTAAAGATCCTTTAGGAACACAAATCTAACCACCCTTCGTCAAATATTCGTCAATTAGTGTATAATCTGCAACTGCAATGGAAGGGTTGTTGTGCAAGGACTCCCAAACCTCCTTAAAATCTACATCAGTGTTGTAGTGATCCTTCATAGAAGCCATTTCTGAAGAATTTATTGAGAGGATCATCAATGGATGAGGCCTGAGGCTAAAAGCATCTGCCACTTTATTTTCTTGTTCAGTCTTGTGTTTAATAACAAAACTAAATTGTTGCATATAGCTAAACCACCAAACATGCTTGGCACTTAACTTGTTTTAAGATTGCAGACACTTTAATGAATTATGGCCTGTAAAAAGAACAAACTCACAATGAATGAGGTAGGATCTCTAGTGTTTCAAAGTTTGCACTATTGCATAAAACTCTAGGTCATACACTGAATACTTCCTGCTGGTTTCATTCAACTTCTCGCTAAAAAATAAAATTGGATGCCTTGCTTGACTTAGCACCCCCCCTACACCAACATGAGATGCATCACAGGAAACTTTAAAAATTTAAGAGAAATCTGGAAGTTGTAGAACAAGAGCCTTTGCCATCTTCTGCTTAATGTCCTTAGAAGCATGTTCCATGGCAGGAGTCCATTTGAAGCTTTTGGCTTTCAAGCATTTTGTAATTGGAGTCATGATAGTGTTGAAAACTTTGATGAATCTATGATAAAAGGTGGTTAGGCCATGAAAGCTCTTGATTTCATAAAAGGATTGAGGTTCTGACCACTATATGATTGCTTTAACCTTCTCAGGATCTGCTTATACTCCTTGTTAAGATATGACAAAACCTAGGAAATTTATTTTAGATTGTAGAAAAGAGCACTTGCTGCAGTTAGCATAAAATTTCCCTTGTTGAAGCACCAACAGAATTTGCTTCAAGTGATAAATATGTTTTTCAATATTATAACTAAAAATGAGTATATCATCAAAATATACTACAACAAACCTGCCCAGAAATGGCTTTAACATCTGGGTCATCACCCTTATGAAGGTGCTTGATGCATTGATAAACCCAAAAGGCATCACAAGTCATTCATACAACCCCTCTTTTATTTTAAAAGTTGTCTTTCACTCATCCCCAAGCCTTATGCGTATATAATGATAGCCACTCTGTAAGTCTAGTTTAGAAAAGATCTTGGCACCCTCTAGTTGGTCAAGGAGATCATCTAGTCGTGGAATTGGAAAATAATACTTAACTGTGATCTTGTTTATGGCTCTACTGTCAATGCACATTCTCTAACTTCCATTTTTTTTTGGGTAAGTAGGGTTGGTACTGCACAAGGACTTAAGCTTTCTGACACGATCAAAAGATTGATGTCTTATTCCAAGTACAGGAGTGTCAGAGTAATAAATAACCTAGTAAGACCGAGGTCGAACCACAGGGAGGTGAACTATTTAAATTACAAATAATATATATATTTAATAAAACAAAGAGTTTATGAGAATTTTATGGGATATTGATGTAAGGATAAAACAAGGAGGATAAAACAATTGTCAATGCTAGAGGATCCATTAATGGTATTTCAAATAAGTATAGTATAAACTCTTTTTATTACTCAACTGGAAACCACACACAAAGGAGGTTCCAATCAGATTATAAATTGTTAACATGATTACATTAGTTATCTTATTCGAATAATGCTAATACTTGTACATGTTGTCAGGTATTCATGGTGATAACTTATGTTAACAACAAATTAAGTTCCTGTCATAGCACAGGTGTCGGTTATACCATAAAGTTGGACTATGAAAGTGCCAAGTATTTGTTGTACCAAGGGTTGTTCAACACAAATCTAGATTAACCATTTAAAAAGCAAAGTATTAAGAGTGAATAAGATAACAAATACAAAACATGTTAGTATTAAACATTAAAGTCTATGTTAAGTTTATACTATACTTTTTCTACCATTAGTGTAACCTTTTCACCTTGACATAATAAACTTAGTTGAACATTATGAGTAAGAAAAACATAGATAAACAAGATAAGAACATAATTATATAAGTATAGTAAAGGAAATGAAAAGCATAAACAAGAGATTAAGGAAAATATAACATGGAATAAAACTTGAACATTACAAAATACAAAGAAAGAAAGCAAGAATATGATCTTGATCTGAAAACCAAAATGCCTAAATGCATGGCAAATGCCTCCTTTTATAGGCCAAAATTTGAAACTATTGATTTGATGACTAATTGTTGAGTGGGTGGCCACATCTTGACTTGGTGACAATCTTTATCTTCTTATCTGAACAAAACATCATTGCTAACATCAGAATTTGAATAGATAGTCCCATGAAAGTTCTGGTAAATTGTTTCAGCTTTCCAACAAAATAAGAATCAGTGCATTTAGACTTCTAGAACTCGAGATATAGATTGAACACTAAACAGTGTCTAGGCTACAAGATATATTCCTACTTCTCCATTGTTGCTACCATTTGAACTTGAAAATGGCACTTTTAAATCTTAGACTCTTCATGAACATTTTAGGCTTATGTCTTAACCTAAATCCAAGTTCTAAAGTTTCAGTTATAATCCAATAACCAAATGATCTAGTTTAGACTGAACCAGCATCTCTTTTCTAAGCTTAGCCCTCTCTTTATCTTCTCAATTTCAGTAGTTAAACTCATTAATAAATCATTTGATTTATGTGATAAACCTGCATTTAGCTCATGTAGAAGTCATTAGGAATTAGTTAAGAGTTAGTCGACTCTTAGAATAAATGTGTAGTGCATGGGCAGGAATTATATAAGGTTGAGAAGTTTACGTATTGGCCACAAAAACAACAATAACAAAACCATTTCTTCCTATATCTTTGTTTCTTCCTTTTTGTTCTCTCTATTCTTTCATTTTGTTACGCCAAGCTTAACAATTGGTATCAGAGCCGACACTACGCATCTAGTGGCTATGCAATTCATTGAGCAATGGTAGAAGGTAATAAATTCAAGGTAGTGGATGAACACTATAAAAAGTTAGAAAATCAGCTATAAAATCATCACCTAGAATGCCAGGAATCAATGGTAGAAAATAAGGAGCGTTGGCTAGAGCAGGGTACCAACATGGAACAGTTGGTCATGCATATGGAATTATTGTCCACTCAGTTCCAACACTTTCTGGCTTCCCAAATAACGAGGAAAGAGACTGGAGCGAACTTCAGAGGTATTCTAGCAACTCCAGGACTGCATAGAGACGTAGAAGCGAATGCATCAGTTGAAAAAATAACACCAAAGTATAAGACTCAGAGTAGAGGTGATAAGATGACGGGGCAAGAACTTAATAAGACAAGATTCAACATACCATTGCCCAGGGTAGAGCTACCAACTTTTTAAGGAGAGAACCCTCGAGGATGGTTGCGGGAATGTAAGAAATAATTTAAGATCCACTTGGTGCCTACGCCGTATTGGGTGAAAGTGGTCTCATATTACTTGGAGGGTAAGGTGGATGTGTGGTTCGAGGGGCTAGTACGAGGGAACGATTCATTAATTGACTAGGAAGAGTTTTCCCAAGATCTTTGCAAAAGGTTTGTGTTGCAATGTCGCGGTCGCACAAATTAATTACCCTAGCTTCAAACACAACACACAAGATAGTATAGAGCAAGCAAGGGGTCGATCCCACGAGGAAGTTCAAGTCATATTTTTATGCTAATTTGGGGGGGTTTGGACGTTATCTAGGCTAAAGCAAAAGAAAACAGAAAACTATCAAACGAAATTTAATAAAATCAGAAAATTATCAAGAGAACAAACCTTGGTCACAAGCACACATCTACCTACAGAAATCAAAACTGATCATGGAAACGAAACATCAATTTATATTCTGAATATTTATCTCTTCTTAACATTGGTTAGTTAACAGATCCGCCGTATAACTAACCCTAACCATTAAACAACCACAGTGTCCGCACTAGTA